>Ga0256406_1000531_pt1 | contig 68915 bp, 55 predicted proteins | sample RumenRJG_03DNA_FD_185986 | JGI IMG/M metagenome (GOLD analysis project Ga0256406, IMG submission 185986) | Bovine rumen microbial communities from Lethbridge, Alberta, Canada - RJG_03 | ecosystem: Host-associated > Mammals > Digestive system > Stomach > Rumen | place: Canada: Alberta | collected... | reverse complement strand
CAAGCGGTTTTCTCCATAGTCGGTGCCAATGGCGATGAGGGTCCACCCGTTCCCATTCCGAACACGGCAGTTAAGCTCATCCGCGCTGAAAATACTTGGAGGGCAGCCTCCCGGGAAGATAAGGCGGTGCCGACACCAGAAAACCGGTCCTGCAGAACGCGGGCCGGTTTTCGCATGCCTCCATAGCTCAGTCGGTAGAGCACGCGGCTGTTAACCGCGGTGTCACAGGTTCGAGCCCTGTTGGGGGCGCCAAAAGAAAAAGAGACAGGCTTTTCGCCTGTCTCTTTTTCTTTTGGTGTTATTAGCAGACTTGGGCTGAGGCACCGCGGTGCTAGCTGCGCGTGCTCTAAGAGCACGTGGCTGTTAACTGGCTCAAAGGTCCGCGCTGCCGGTGGCAGAAGAAGCGGGCCTTTGAGTAGGAAGAAACAAGGAGCGTCACGAAGTGCTGGAGCGTAGAGAAAACATGCCGGTGGCATGTTTTTAGCGACAGGAGCTGCGGGAGCAGCTCGGTACGATCGGTTAGAAAACCTTTTTGTGTCCGCAGGACTGTCACAGGTTCGAGCCCGTATCATCCCTTATCATGAGGGCCTCCGGCAACCAATTCATACCATATTATGATTTTTACATTATCAGGTATGAGACAACCTTTTACCTTAAGGAAACAACTCATACTACAAGAAGGTTTTCATGTTATTCGGTATGAGCCTGATTGGATCGAACTCATACCAAGGAAATCTTATTAAGCCTTCAGGTATGAGTCTGATCGATGGTAGCCAAGCACAACTCATACTATGAGGATAAATATTATTCGGGAGGTATGAGATTGATGATATCCAATTCATACTACAAAGCCCTATTAGGAGGATTTGGTATGAGTTTGATATTGCTAACTCAAAAACAACTCATACCCGAACATTGAAATCAAGAACTTTTGTATGAGTTCCTCATATTTTCCCTCCCAACTTTTCTGCCGCAAAATATGTTCAACTTAATCGCCCCAAAATTTTGGGACATTTTTGCCACGCTGTACCGATTTTGCTACGCCGTTCCCATCTATCCCATACCCGAGAAAGCGACGCCAAGCTTACACTATGGTTGTGATAAGTTTAACACTTTCGTAAAAGGAGCGTTCTATGAAAATCTTTAGCGAGGAGTGGTTCGGCCAGTACGAACCCTATGCGCAGAGCCTATTTGCGCCAGGGCGCACGCCGACGGCGGCCACCGGAAAATTCATTGAAAAGTATGAAAATGTGCCGTGGCTGAAGGGCAGGGATATATGGCTTACCTATGAGTGGGAGGACGGCATTCTGATTGAGCAGGAGCACGGCAGAGAGATAAAGAAAGCGCCGCGCGATGCAGATTTTGTCATCGGTCTCGACCTCTCGCTCCCGAAGAAGCTGCTGAAAAAGGAGATAAAACCCGAGGATGTCATGAATTCCGATGCCGTGGAAATGCGCATGGATTTCATAAAGCTCATGCCCATGGTACGCCCTGTGGTCTATATGCAGCTGGCAAAGGCAATTGCCTCTTGTCCGCTTCCCATGACCCGAACGCTGCTTTCTGAGTCGGTACGCACTGCAGAAAAGATAAAACGGAAAGCTTTGATCAAGAGAGGAGTCGGACTGAAATGAGCGAGATGAGATATCCGGCTCTGTTTGAGCCCTTTAAGATTGGTAATCTGGAAATAAAGAACCGCATTGTCATGGCCCCCATGGATACGAAGCATGATAAAGTAAAGGACCAGTTCAGCGATGATACCATTGCCTACTATGCCGAGCGCGCCAAGGGCGGCGCCGGGCTCATTATCAGCGGTGCCTTTGCGGTCCACAACGGCATTGAGCGCGGTATGGCAGTCAACGAGGATCTGTGTCACACGAAAGACATTGACAAGCGTCTCCATAAGATGGTGGCGGAGTGCCACAAATATGGCGCAAAGTTCTTCCTGCAGATCGGCTTTAACTTTGGCCGTGCAGCATTTGTACCGAGCATCATCTGCCCGGTTGCACCTTCCACGCAGCCGAACCTCTGGGCACCCGAGACCATGTGCCGTGGGCTTACAACGCGAGAGGTCAAAAAACTGATTCGCACCACTGCTGAGGATGTCAAGAAGTATGCCAAGGACTGCGGCGTAGACGGTATCAGCCTTGTCGGCCCCTATGGCGGTTATATGCCGGATCAGTTTGCCAATGCGGCCTTCAATCACAGAACCGATGAGTACGGCGGCAGTGTTGAGTCCCGCGCCCAGTTCACCGCCCAGATGATCCGCAGAGTCAAAGAACTCTGCGGTGAGGACTTCCCAGTCATTGTCCGCATGTCCACCCGCAACCACATTGAGGGTTTCCACAAAGGACAGATTCCCGGCGAGGACTACGTCGAGTACGGCAGAGATATTGAAGAGAGCCTGCAATTCGCCAAAATCTACGAGAAGGCCGGAGCCGATGCCTTCCTGCCGGCCAACGGTTGTTATGATGCCCTCTATTGGCAGTATCCCCCTATGTACATGCCAGAGGGCCTCTGGCTCGACGAGTTTGCCCCGCTGACGAAGGCCGTCAATGTGCCGGTCATCGGCCCCGGTCGAATCCTCACCCCGGAGATGGCAGAGGATGCCATTGAAGAGGGGAAGGTGACGGCGGTCGCCATGGGTCGTGCCCTCCTTGCCGATCCGGACTTCGCCAACAAGGCAAAGGCCGGCACCCCGGAGGAGATACGCCCGTGCATTGGCTGCAACAACGGTTGCATTGGACCTGTTATGAATGCAGAGCCCCTTGGCTGTGCGGTGAACGCCAATATCTATAATGAGAGGTTCCAGGAAGTGAAGAAGGCTGCATCGCCCAAGAAGGTTGCCATTATCGGCGCCGGTGTCGGTGGAATGGAGGCAGCCCGCCTGCTCAAACTCCGCGGACACGATGTGACTATCTACGAGAAGGACAACAAGATTGGCGGTATCTTCAACGCCGCCTGCGCGCCGGATTTCAAGTCGGGCGATGAACGTCTTCTCGACTGGTACGCTGTTCAGATGAAGAAACTGGACATTCCTATCGCCTTCGGCAAGGACATGACGGCAGAGGACATTAAGGCCCTCGGTGCCGACGAGGTCATCGTAGCCACCGGTACGGTTCCCAAGGTACCGCCGGTTCCCGGCCTCCGCGACAACCCGAATGTCGTCTTCGCCTCCGATGTCCTGACCGGCAAGGCAAAGACAGGCAAAAAAGTCATTGTCATGGGAGCCGGCCTCATCGGCTGCGAGACGGCGATTCAGCTCTCGAACGATAAGGACAAAGATGTCACCGTCGTAGAGATGGCACGCTATGTCATGCTCGGTGGCGGCGCTCCAATTGCCCATCCGAATCTGGAATACATGGAGAGGATTCTCCCGGCTAGGGAAAATGTCCACCTTATGATGCGCACAATGGCGACTTCCTGCTCTGACACTGCGCTTACTGTGAACACCAAACGTGTCGGCACCAGCGAACTGCCCTACGATACCATTGTTGTCTCCACCGGCCTCGCACCGGTCCAGGGCCTCTACGAGGAACTGAAGGATAGCATGGGTAACCACGTTCATCTCTGCGGTGACGCCAACAAGGTGGGAACCGTAATGACGGCTGTCCGTTCGGCTACGGACATTGCACTTGCCATCTGAGAGGAGTTAAGGTGATGAGCAATCCAATGAAAGTGACCGTCATTGAGACGGGCCGTGTTATTCTTCCGGCACCGGGCATCTACAAGGACGATACCGCCAAATATCCCTGGGCCATGGCGACCATGTTCAACTCCCATGATAAGCTGCTGGACCTGCCGGTCTATGCATTTTTGGTGGAGCATCCCAACGGAAAGAAAATCTTATTTGATGCCGGCTGGAGTTCCACAGTCCGGACACATCCATGGAGAGACATGGGCCTTGCCCATCTGGCTGATGAGGCGATTCTTCCGCCCGGCACCTGCATTGACGAGCGTCTTGCCGCCATGGGGATAAAGCCAGAGGACCTGGACTATGTCATTCCGAGCCACCTGCATCTCGACCATGCCGGCGGTCTTCGGGACGTGAAGGGCGCCAAGAAATTCCTCGTGGCAGAGGAGGAGCGGAAAGCTGCTGGCCACGGCAATCTCGTGGATTACCGGAGACGCCACTGGAAGGGACTGAAACTGGAAACTTTCTCATTCTCTGATAGTGATCTGGGCCCGAAAAAGAAGGCCTATGACCTCTTCGGCGACGGCTCCATCCAGCTGATCCTGACCCCGGGCCACACCGATGGCTCAGTATCCATGCTGATTCGCAGCGATGGGAAACAGCTTCTGCTCATTGGTGACAGCGCCTATTCTGAGCATGCATGGAAGGACGATGCTGTTCCTGGCATTATGACCGACCCGGAGAATATCCATAAGACATTTGCTTGGTTCCGGGAGTTCAACGAGACGGCAGAGGGGCTGATCGGAATAATCAGCGCCCACGATGGCGACCTTGTGAGCAAATACTACGAGTTCTGATTCTGAGAACGGTTGTAGCTGTCCATAAGTTCCATGGTCTGATACATATGGTCTTTGTTGAGCAGCGACAGAAGGTGGATAAATTCCTCCTCGGATTCTGTCATGCCGCTTGCGATCCACTGCTGGACCATCCCATAGGTGGCTGCCGTATAGTAGCGGGAAATATATGCCATCTGCTGGCTTGTCAGCTGCAGATGCCTGCTATGTTCCTTTTCATAGATCTGGACTGCCAACTCGGAAAAGATATCCACTTTTTCCCGAAAGAGACCCATAATAAAGCTGTTGAATTCTGCATGGTAGCGGGAACTCTGGATGGCGCGGAAAAAACGGGAGTTTTTCCGGATATAGGCGAGGATCTTCAGGGCAATTCTCTGCCAGTTCTTCGGCGATATCGGCTCCGAACCAATGATTTTTTCAATGTCGTCCTTCACGATCTCGGCGAGAAGATCAAAGATACTGTGGTAGTGGTAGTAAAATGTCTTCCGGTTGATATCTGCCTCTGCCACAATGTCGTTGACGGTAATGTCATTCAGTTTCTTTTGTGACATGAGCTTTCGGATGGCAAGACGCATCTGGTTCTGTGTTGCGCGGGACATGGCGCGCCTCCTTTCGGTACAATGACCCTAATATAATCCATTATAGCAATTTCTTTTTCTCCCCATCAATGTGAGGACATGCTGTGGATCAGTGAACTGGTCTGCAGCATGTTTTTTTGCATATATGCTTGAACAGGCGTTCAATAAATAGGATAATATATAACAAGATGTTATATTTTTTGCTGTGCAGATGGGTTGCACTGGCATGTTCTGACAAGGGGAAATCATGCTATTAAAAAAGAAGAGAATCTCAGTCTGTTACATAGACTCCTCCAACTTGGTCTCCTCTGTAGTCAAGGCCACGGAACAGCTCAATAAAGAGTACCGTGATGCCTTTGATATGCACATTATTCCTCTGGGTTCCATCGGTGTGCCGGGGACCAGAGAAAAACAGCTGCGACTCATGGAAGAAGCGGATCTTGTTCTGGTGGATATCCGTGGAACAAATCCGCTGATCAAGGATATTCTCGAGGCGACCCGGAGGGGAAAGGCCACCGTGGCATCCCTGCTGGGAGGAAGTTTTGAACTCATGAGCCTGACCCGCATGGGTATTTTTGACGCAAATAAATTCTTCAACGGCCCCATGTTTGAGAAAATCTCAGCAAATGGAGGCAACGCCTTTGCCAATGTGACCGGAGAGACCGACTTTGACGACATTGACCGCATGCTGAAGGAAAAAATGCCGGGGTTCGTCTACAAGGATGTCGGGGCATGGTTTGAGGTCACCCGCTACTGGGGCATCAACGGCACAGAAAATGTGCGCCGACTTTTGATCTTTATGGCAAAGAATTACTGCCATCTGCGCGGCATGCCGAAGCCGCTTCCGCCGCTGAAAGTTCCGTCACCGTCCATCCGCCACCCGGGCATGGAGAAAATCTATGATAATCTGCAGGACTACATCGCGGACTATGATTATGACCCGGAAAAGCCCACGGTCGTCACCGTCTCCTATGACGGAATGCACTACGAGAACTGTCTCGTTCCCACCACAGCCCTCATTGAGGCGCTGGAGCCGGACGTCAATGTGGTGCCCCTGTTCTGTGACGGCATGAAAAATGTCAGCGCTGTCCGCGACATGGTATTTCAGGATGGAAAATTTTTTGGCGATTTACTGGTCCCATTGGTCTGGTTTCGTTTCAACGGCGGCCCCATCGGCGGCACCGAGGACAAGACCTATGAGCTCTTTCGCAAAATGAATGTCCCGGTGTTCCATCCCATTACGGCCTTTACCCAGACTCTGAACGACTGGAAAGAAAATAAGCAGGGGGTGGACCCCGTAGAGTTCCTCGCCAATGTTACTCTTCCCGAGTGTGACGGAATGGTGGAGCCTGTCATCCTCTGCGGCAAAGAGAACAGACCTGATGAGGCATATTCTCCCATTGTCGCCATAAAGGACCGGGCGGAGCGTTGTGCCGGCCGAATCAAACAGATGCTGAATCTGCAGCGTAAGGCCCGGAAGGACCGGAAAATTGCCCTGGTGGTCTACAACTATCCGCCGGGAGAACACAATATCGGCAACGCGGCATATCTAGACACGTTTGTCAGTGTCCGCGACATCCTTCTTCGCATGAGAGAAGAGGGCTACACCATTGGAGACATCCCGGAAGACCTCTCCGAGACTTTCCTGCAAAATAACATTGTCAACTCCCCGGAGTGGAGCGGGAAGGTGACCGGAGTTCTTGTGGACCGGGAAAAATATGAGGAATATCTTCGCCCGTTCCCGGCCCTGAAAAGGGATATTGAGGCGCGCTTCGGCTCATTCCCGGGAAAAATCAATGTGGTGGGGGAGCAGGTAATCCTTCCCTGCATGAATTTTGGAAATATCACGGTTGCCCTGCAGCCGAGCCGCGGATTCCATGAGGAGGAGGAACAGAATTATCACGACAAGTCTATTCCTCCTCATCACCAGTACGCCGCCTTTTACCGCTATTTGGAGGAGACACAGGACGCGGTGGTCCATGTTGGAACCCACGGAACATTGGAGTTCCTGCGGGGAAAGGAACAGGCCATATCCGCGGAGGATGATATGGATATGCTGCTCGGAGACCTTCCACACTTTTATATCTATCAGACCGGAAACCCTTCTGAGGCCATGATTGCCAAGCGGCGCACCCTTGCCACGCTCATCAGCTACAGTACGCCAGCGGCGGACAGTTCCGGGCTCTACGGAGACTATCTCGCCATGCGGGACCTCTTCGACGAACTAAAAGATGCGGACAAGCTGGAACCGGGCCGCCGAACTGCCATAGAAGAGGCGATCCGCTCCTCTGCTGTGAAAAATGACTGGGTGGATTTGAACGGAGACCTCGAACGAATCGAGGCGCGGCTGACCACCATGAGTCGTTCTCTCATCCCCGTGGGACTCCACACATTTGGGACACCCATGAGCGACAAGGAGAAAAAGAATCTCCTTACCTCGGTTCTCCGGTTTGACAGGGGAGAGACACTCTCTTTGAACCGTATCTTGGCAGAGAAAAAAGGACTGAACTATGGCAAGCTTTTGGAGGCAGATAGCGCCGAGCTGCTGCAGCTTGATGAGGAGGCTGGGAAATTAATAGAGGGCTGGATCGCCGGGGAAAAACCGGAACCGGAGTTCCAGAAAGCCTATGATTTTGCGGAAAATCTTTTGAGCACTCTGGCCAGAGACGGGGAAATGCCCGGCCTAATCAATGCCCTGGATGGCGGCTATGCCGACGCGGGCCTCTCCGCCGACTCTCTTCGAAACCCTGAGGTCTTTCCATCCGGCCGCAACCTTTATCAGTTCAACCCGCTCACGCTTCCGACTCCGTCGGCGCTCCAGCGCGGCCGAAATATTGCCAAGAAGACACTGGAACTGCACCGGGAGAAGACCGGATCCTATCCGCGATCCACCGGCGTTGTGCTCTGGGGATTCGAGACCGCCAAGACATGCGGCGAGACCGTGGGACAGATTTTCGAATATCTCGGCATCCGGGTGAAGTCCGAGGCCGGTTCCTGGTTTCCACGTATTGAGACGGTTTCCCCGGAGGAGCTTGGCCATCCGCGCGTGGATGTCACTGTGGAGATCTGCGGTTTTTTCCGGGACCTGTTCCCTAATCTGGTGGATATCATTGATGACGCCGTTCGCTTTGTCAGCGACCTGGATGAGGAGGACAATGCGGTGCGCGAGCGTTCCCTCTCTGTGCAGGAACAGTTGCGGCAGGATGGTATACCGGAGCAGGAGGCGGAGGAGCTCTCAAAAGTCCGCATCTTTGGCCCTCCGGAGTCGGAGTACGGCACAAGTCTCACGACGATGATAGAGACCGGGCGATGGACGGATGAGAGCGAACTCGGAACTGCCTTTCAAAATGACATGCAGTACGCTTATGGCCGCAATGTCCGTGGTATGCCATGCCCTAAGGTGAACGGAATGCTGCTCTCAGGAATTGAGATGATCAGCCAAATCCAGGACACCTATGAATATGATATTACCGACCTGGACCACTACTACGAATTCTTCGGCGGGCTCTCCCGTGCAGTGGAAAACTGTAGCGGGAGGAAACCGGAGATGATCACCACCAACACCGCCACCGAAAAAATACGGACCGAGGAAGTACAGGAGGCCGTTGGTCGGGGTGCTGCCAGCCGGACGCTGAACCCAAAGTGGATCGATGCCATGCTGGAGCACCAATATCACGGGGCGCAGAAAATTGCCGACCGTGTCCAGTATCAGCTCGGCCTCTCGGCGACGACCGGTGCCGTGGATCAGTGGGTCTGGGAGAAAACCGCACAGACGTTTGTCTTTGATGAGGAGATGAGGGAGCGTCTTACGGAGAATAACCGTTTTGCTGCCCGGCAGATAGCACTGGAAATGTCTGAGGCCAAAAGCCGGGGTTACTGGGAGACAACTCCAGAGGAAGAGGAGAAACTCATGAACATTCTCATGGACTATGAGGAGGAAATGGAAGGAGAGACAACATGAGCGAGAAAAAAGAAAAAGTGAAAAAGGCCCATTATTTTACGAACAAGGAGATCATCTCTATGGCCATTATGGCAGCTGCCATGTTTGTGGTCAGCTGCATTACAGTGCCGCTGGTTCTGGGAGTCCCGTTCCCAGGAATTCGCTGCCTGACCTGTGGACTCTTCTTTGGAATCATCATTGCGCTGGACTATGCGAAGGTTCCCAAAATCGGCGTGGGGACATTGACCACACTGGTCTGCTCCCTTCCCATGGTCGCATTCTCCTGGGTCATTCTGGTATTTACCACACTCTCCGGTGTGTGCACGGATATCTATTTTGCCCTCATAAAGAAAAAACTCAATGTCTGGACCACCATCGGCCTCGGTATTGTTCTCATGGGCAGCATGGTCATCATTGCAGAATCCATGGGTATCCTGTTTGTCAAGGGGAATACCTGGGCTTCCTTCTCCCAGTTCTACTCAGAGGGATGGAAAGTAGCAGTCGGCTATATTGGCTCGGCTATTCTCGGCGGACTTGGATCATTTCTTGCAACCCGTATCTTTAAGGAGTTCAAAGGAATGAGAAACGGGGGCACCGCTGAAAAAGCAGAGAAACCTGACGGGGACAAGAATGCCTAGAAAGCGGCTCTCCATGCACCCCATATGCAGAATGGTCATGAGTGTTGCTGTGACCGGCATGAGTTTCGCCGGTCATGACCCGCTTCGTCTGGGAATCGTCTGCGCGGTTGCGGCACTCCTGCTGTTTGTTGATTATGACCGCAGGGTGTGGCGAAATCTGTTTGTCTCCCTTCTTATCTGCGGAGCGGTCAGTGCTATAACGTTTGGCTTTGCCCGGGATACAGCCGCCGCCCTTACAGCGGGACTCCATCTTGAAGTGCTGTTATTGGTCTCCTATTTTTTGTTTCAGACCTCGGCGGCAGAGCTCCTCCATGGGCTGCAGAGCTGCCATATACCGGATCAGCTCTTGCTTGGTTTCCTTGTTATGTATCGCTTTGTGGATGTCCTTCGGAGGGAACTCCACACCATCTACCAGGCGAGTACGCTTGTGCCGCGGCACAGGATCGGCCCATTTCGAAAACTCTACCGGTGTCTTATTATCCCATTTTCCTACCGGATGCTGACACTCTCAGATCAGCTCAGCCTTTCTGTGCGCTCCCGAGACTTCGGTGCCGGAGAACGGACGCAGTACACCGAGAATCCAATCCGCATATGGGACATTACTTCTGCCATTCTTATCTCCACACTGACTGGGGTGATCCTATGGATGCCATTCAAGTAAACGGCCTCACGGTCACCCGCGGGGACAAAACGATATTCCGAGATCTCTCTTTTTCCGTGGAAGAGGGAACATTGGCGGTGCTCTCCGGCCCTAGCGGATGTGGAAAGTCCACTGTGCTATTGGCAGTTCAGGGCCTTCTGGAAGAGGAGGGCACAGAGGTTTCAGGTGAAATCCTCGTCGGCGGTAAACCGGTGAAATTGCAGGACCACCAGGATGGAGATCCTGCTCTGAGCGGATTCCTCATGCAGAACGTAGATGCCCAAATCATCAATTTGATTGCGGGCGATGAACTCGTCTTTACCATGGAGAATCTTGGCATGTCCAGAGCAGTTATGAAAGAACGCTCGGAACACTATGCTGAGATGCTCGACATAGACCGGGACAAACCCGTTCTATCCATGTCAGGCGGTCAGAAACAGCGTCTTCTCATCGGCTCCTGTCTCTGTAGCGGGCATCGAGTCCTGCTGCTTGACGAGCCCTTTGCCAATCTGGATAAGGACGGCGTTGCAAAGCTCTCTCAAATCCTGCGGAATCTCTGTGATGAAGGCGTGACCGTCCTCTGTGTAGAACACCGGCTGGAGGTCGTATCTCAATTTGCCGACACACTTTTCTGGATGGAAAATGGTCAGCTGACGGGATACTTTGACAAGGCATCCATCCGTAGGTTTGCGGCAAAAAAAGAAGAGACTTTGGACATACTTCTTCCGTGGAACATGGAGAATGGAACGCCGGTTGTGGAACTACAGCAGCTGACAGCTCGACGTGGCAAATATGAGGTCTTCACCGGTCTGGATTTGACGTTGGAACAGGGTGCAACAAAAATTTTGGTTGGACCCAACGGCTGTGGCAAGACAACACTCCTGCGGGTTTTATGCGGCCTCTCCCCTTATTCCGAGTTCCGGAGTAGGTCTTTCCGCTTTCTTGAGAAGAACTGCACCAGCCCCGTGAGATATCGCGGTCTGCGCAAACGCACCGGATTTGTATTCCAGAACCCGGTCCATCAGCTATTTATGAAAACTGTGGAGGAGGAGATCACACTTCGAAATCCTGACTCCACGGAGGTGGAAGAGATATTACAAATCTTCCACATAGAACATCTGAAAAACCGACACCCCTATTCTCTGAGCACAGGGGAGAAACGGCTTGTCAGTGTGGCGGCTGCTGCCGCCTCCTGCCCACCTCTTCTCCTGCTGGATGAGCCCACCATCGGTCAGGACTATCGCAGTCTGCGCAATATGGCTCTCTCTCTTCATGAGCTTCAGAAGAGACGGGGAGGGGCACTGCTCCTGTCCTCCCACGATGAACAGGCCATCCGGCTTTTTGGCGGAGTGTCGATCAATATTTCCAGCAAAGGAGAAAAAACATGAGAAAAGCAAGAATTCTGGCAGTGCTTCTGGCACTCATCACAGCGGTATCTTTCTGCGTGCCTGCAGTCTATGCCAAAAATGCAAAGTTTAAGGACGGGACCTACAAGATCTCCGTAAAACTGTGGGACTGGCAGAAAGACCAGCCGGCCTATTCCTCAGACAGTATCAAGAGCACCGGTACTCTCAGAGTGAAAAATGGCAAACTCACCCTGACCGTCTATCCGACCATTAAGAGAGTCGTTGGCGTAAAGGGCTCCCTGAAGGAGTTCAAGGTATCCAACGGCAAGGGCGGATGGATCAATGCCAAAGTCACAGCCCGTTACGATAACGGCTGGCCTGCAGCTTTTACTTTCCCGCTGTATTCCAGTGTCAAGATGCTGAAGATCAAAATCAATCCGAAAGTTGCATTCAATGGCTATAAGGATATGGATGCCCGGCTGAAGATCAGCTATGCCGGTGTGAAATAAATTGCAGTAAAATGGATGAAAAGAGCTCCTTCTGGGGCTCTTTTCATTTTGTATAACTGGAAGAAGCGATGGGTGCATGGTATAGTATTCATGAATAGGACAATGGGCAAATCGCCCAGGAGAAAGTGAGTGAAAATTTTGAAAGTACTGTTTGCGGGCTCAGAATGTTACCCGTTCGCCAAGACTGGTGGCCTCGGGGACGTCATGAGCGCACTGCCGAAAGCCCTCGCCAAAATGGGTGTGGACGTCCGAGTCATCATGCCGAAGTATGCATGCATTAAGGATGAGTACAAGAGTCAAATGCAGCATGTCTGTGACTTCTACATGGACACCACGAGCGCCGGCATCAACAAGTTTGTCGGCATTGAGACGCTGAAAATGGATGGCGTCATCTACTACTTTGTAGACAACGAGGAGTTCTTCTCCAACGGCAACCCCTACACGGACATGGCGGAGGATCTCGGCAAATTTATCTTCTTCGACAAGGCTGTTCTGGCCGCTCTTCCGGTCATCGGCTTTGAGCCGGATATCATCCACTGCCACGACTGGCAGGCGGGCCTTATCCCGGTCTATCTCCGCACGCTGTTCTACAGCACACCGCTGGCACAGCATGCCAAGACCATCATCACCATCCACAACCTCCGGTTTCAGGGACAGAACGAGGCGGGCCTCATCAAGTATCTCTCCGGCCTGCCAGACGATCTGTTTGTCCCGGAGCGCCTCGAGGAGAACGGGGACGCCAACATGCTGAAGGGCGCCATTGTCTACGCCGACAAGGTTACCACGGTCAGCAAGACGTATATGGATGAAATCAAGACTGCTGAGTACGGCGAGAAGCTTGACCCCATCATCAACTATCACAACACCAAGCTCGCCGGAATCGTCAACGGCATTGACTATGATATCTGGAATCCTGAGACAGACGAAAAGCTTGCCAAGAACTACGGAATCCGCAATGCGGTCTCCGGCAAAAAAGCCAACAAACTCTCCATTCAGGAGGAACTTGGTCTGGAACAGAATCCGGACAAGTTTATGATTGGTCTGGTCTCCCGTCTCACGGACCAGAAGGGTCTCGACCTCATCAATGACATCTTTGAGCAGCTCATTGACGGCAACACCCAGTTCGTTCTCATCGGTACCGGTGAACAGCGCTACGAGGACATGTTCCGCTACTATGAAAATGTCCATAAAGGAACGGTCGCCTCGAATATCATGTATTCCGACGCCAGAGCTCATAAGCTCTATGCTGCTGCCGATGCCATGCTCGTTCCCTCTCGCTTCGAGCCCTGCGGCCTGACCCAGCTCATCTCATTCCGCTATGGCTCTCTGCCAATCGTTCGCGAGACCGGCGGCCTGAAGGACACCGTTCAGCCCTATAACGAGTACGATCAGACCGGCAACGGCTTCTCGTTCAGCGGCTACAGCTCAGGCGAGTTGCTCGGCTGCATCAACTACGCCAAGACCGTCTACTTTACGGACCGCAAGGCCTGGAACGCCATGGTTCTCCGTGCCATGAAGAGCGACCACTCCTGGAACGCATCGGCAAAAGAGTATCTGCAGATGTATGAGTCCATGGTCTGAGTAAGATAAGAAAAGGGACCGTGCCGTTTTGGTACAGTCCTTTTTTTGTTCTTGGAGGCTGCTGCATCCTCAAAAATTTGCCAATGCAGCAAATCTAAAATTTCACAAGTGCTGCATTCCTCAAAAAGCCCACATGCAGCAAAAGAATTTGGGCGATTTAGCCCTCGATTTTCGCTGCAATCCCTATTTTACCCAAATGCAGCAATAACGGCGGCTGGATTTGGACACAGTGTAGTATCATTTCTTTGCTGCATCAAGCAAAAATTGGAAATGCAGTAAAGTAGAAAAAATAATAATACTGCATCGCCCAAAAACCTAAGATGCAGCAATAAAACAAGGGCCAGGACTACGAAAGATTTCGTCCCGGCCCTTAATTCATATTCACTATCTTACAGTGTCTTCCAGCCCTTGCTATTGAGGCTCTCCTCAATTTCCGAGCCGTCCGCCGTGTGGAAGACGGCAATGACGTTTTTGGCATCCCGGAGATAGGAGATATAGAGATACTCCACATTGATGTTGCTCAGGCGGAGGTCGTCCAGCAGGGCGTTGAGTCCGCCGCAGTCGTCGGAGATCTCTACACCGATGACGTCTGTGAGCTGGGTGAGGTAGCCGGCATTGGTGAGGGCATTTTTTGCTTTCTCCGGGTCGGAGACCAGCATACGGATGATGCCGAACTCGGCACTGTCGTTGGTGACGAGGGCAGTGATGTTGATGTCGTTGTCTTTTAGAACCGTTGTGATCTGGTTCATGGCGCCTTTTTTGTTGGCGGCAAAAATGGATACCTGCTGCATAGGGCATTCTCTTCCTTTCGTGATGTATCATATTTTATCAATCCCAGTGCAATTCTGCAATAGATGCGGTTGACAAAATCGGAGCGGGGCGGTAATCTGATATCCAGATAAGTTAGATATTGCTAACTCAACAAAGGAGAGATTCTAATGAGCAAACGCGACATAGTAAATGTAAAGGGAAGAGAGATCCTCGACTCCCGCGGCAACCCCACCGTTGAGGCAGAGGTCACACTGGCCGACGGAACCGTTGCAAAGGGAACTGCACCGTCCGGCGCATCCACCGGAGAATTTGAGGCGCTGGAACTGAGAGACGGGGACAAGTCCCGCTATCTTGGCAAGGGCGTCACAAAGGCCGTAGATCATATGAATCAGGAAATCTGCAGCGCTGTCAATGGAATTGATGCCGCGGATACCTATGCTGTCGATGCCGCCATGCTCAAGGCAGATGGCACAAAGGATAAATCCAACCTTGGTGCCAACGCCATTCTGGCGGTCTCCATTGCTGCTGCCCGGGCAGCCAGTGTATCGCTCGGCATGCCGCTCTATCGTTTCCTGGGTGGTGTAAACGGCAATCGCCTTCCAGTTCCCATGATGAATATCCTGAACGGCGGTGCCCATGCGGCCAACACCGTGGACACGCAGGAATTTATGATCATGCCGGTGGGCGCCCCGTCCTTCAAGGAGTGCCTTCGCTGGTGCGCTGAGGTCTTCCATTCTCTCCAGGCTCTGCTGAAGTCCAAGGGACTCGCCACCTCTGTGGGCGATGAGGGCGGTTTTGCCCCGAACCTCTCCTCCGACGCGGAGACCATTGAGACCATCCTCGAGGCTGTCGAGAATGCCGGGTATGAGCCGGGCAAAGACTTCATGATTGCCATGGACGCCGCATCCTCCGAGTGGAAGGGCTCCAAGCCGGGCGAGTATGTCCTGCCGAAGGCTGGTACGAAATTTACCACCGATGAGCTGATCGCCCACTGGGCTGCCCTCATTGAAAAATATCCCATCATCTCCATTGAGGACGGTCTCGACGAAGAGGACTGGGAGGGCTGGAAGAAGATGACGGCCGCCATCGGCGACAAGGTCCAGCTCGTGGGCGATGATCTTTTCGTCACCAATACCGAGCGCCTGAAGAAGGGAATTGACAACGGCTGTGCCAACTCCATTCTCATCAAGCTGAATCAGATCGGCTCCGTCTCTGAGACGCTGGAGGCCATCAAGATGGCACACAATGCCGGCTATACCGCTATCTCGTCCCACCGTTCCGGCGAGACGGCAGATACGACGATCGCCGACCTTGCTGTGGCCCTCAACACCTGCCAGATCAAGACCGGTGCCCCGTCCCGTTCCGAGCGCGTTGCAAAGTACAACCAGCTTCTGCGCATTGAGGAACTCCTGGGCGATTCAGCCGTTTTCCCGGGCAAAGCCGCTTTCCATATTAGCTGAAAAAACACCGCGAATTTCTACAGGGCCGGAACCATTCCGACCCTGTTTTTTTGAGCTCCTCCGTCGTATACTGAAACAGGAAGAACAGGGGGAAGGACCATGAATATCACCGTATACTGTGCATCCAGCGAGGGGAACCGCCCGGTCTATCGGGAGGCCGCGGTGGAACTGGGAGAGTGGATCGCGCAGAACGGTCACATTCTGATCTATGGCGCAGGGCGCTACGGACTTATGGGTGCTCTTGCCGGAGCGGTAAAGGAAAACGGCGGGAAGGTCATCGGCGTCATTCCGCGGTTCCTGGACAGCAGGGAAGGACACCGAGACGACTTGGACCAGCTGGAGTATGTGGACTCCATGGCGGAGCGCAAGACCCGTATGATAGAGCTCGGGGACGCGTTTATCGCCCTGCCCGGCGGCGTGGGAACGCTGGAAGAAATTGCGGAAATCATGTCGCTGAAGGGGCTGCATCGCCTCTCGACACCCTGCATTTTCTACAGCGTGGACGGGTTCTACAAGCCCTTGGAAGCCATGCTGCAGACCATGGAAAACGAGGGCATGCTCAGCACGCCCTACGCCAAAAACATTGCGTTTTGCAGCAGCCTGACCGAAATTGACAGCCTATTCTGACTGCGGTATAATGTAAAAAATTTTGACAGCGAGGTAACGGAATGAAATTCTCCATGCAGGACCTTCAGGCCCAGGCAAACACCCTTTTTGAGAGCGGATTTTCCACCGGTGCCCCTCATTTTTCTCCTATTTCTGACTATACTATTTTTCCCGGTTTCTTTGATGTGCACGTTCATTTCAGAGAGCCGGGTTTTTCTTATAAGGAGACCATTAAGACCGGAAGTCTTGCCGGCGCCCACGGCGGGTACACCGGGGTCTGCCCCATGCCGAACCTGAAACCGGTGCCGGACTCCCTGGAGCATCTTAAAGAGGAGCAGGACATCATTGACCGGGACGCGTGCATTGACGTGCTGCCCTATGCTTCCATCACGGTGGGGGAAGAGGGAAAGCAGGTCGTCGACATGGAGGCCTTGGCGGACCACATCTTCGCATTTTCCGACGACGGACACGGCGTCCAGGACGGGGACAAAATGGAAGAGGCCATGAGGCGCGCCGCTGCTCTTAATAAAATCATTGCGGCCCACTGCGAGGTCAACTCGCTGCTCCACGGCGGTTATATCAATGACGGAGAATACTGTAAAGCCCACGGACATCGCGGCATCTGCAACGAGAGTGAGTGGGGCGAAATCAAGAGAGATGCTGAGCTCGCAGAGAAGACCGGCTGTGCATTCCACGTGTGCCATGTTTCCACGAAGGAGTCGGTGCAGGTCATTCGAGAGGCTAAATCGCGCGGGGTGGACATAACCTGTGAGACAGGTCCTCACTATCTGGTCTTGGATGACACCATGCTGCAGGAGGACGGATGTTTCAAGATGAACCCGCCGCTGCGTTCACCGGAGGACCGGAAGGCTCTGGTGGAGGGCATTTTGGACGGCACCATCGACATGATAGCCACAGACCATGCGCCCCATTCCGCTGAAGAGAAGAGCCGCGGACTTGAGCGCAGCCCATTCGGCATTACCGGGCTTGAGACGGCTTTCCCGGTCGCCTATACCGGACTGGTGAAGACCGGAATCCTGACGCTCGACAAACTCATTGACCTCATGGCAGTTGCCCCGAGACGGCGGTTCGGAATCCCGCTGGAGCCGGACTGCTTCACGGTCTTTGACTTAAACGACACCTACAAGGTCGACCCGGACACGTTCCTCTCCATGGGCAAATCTACGCCCTTTGCCGGGGAGACGGTCAGCGGCCGCTGCCTGCTCACGGTCTGCCATGGAAATGTCGTCTGGAAACATCCGTCGGTGGAACTCACCGACTGAGCGCTGAGAGGAGCAACTATGCATCAGGGAATCTATACGGTGGCGGAGAATACGCCGCTCACCGACCAGGTCTATAAAATGGTGCTGACCGGGGACACGAGTGCGTGCACCCGCCCCGGACAGTTTGTCAATATCCGTCTCGACGGCTTCTATCTGCGCCGCCCCATCTCAGTCTGTGACTGGGACGAGAGCAGCATCACGCTGCTGTATAAGACAGTGGGACGCGGCACAGAGGTAATGGCGGACTTGCCAGTCGGCACAGAACTTGATGTGCTGACCGGGCTTGGCAACGGATATGACACGGAGAAGAGCGGGGAATGTCCCGTTCTCATCGGCGGCGGCGTTGGAATTCCTCCCATGTATGCCCTCTGTCGGAAACTGCTGGAGGAGGGGAAGAACCCTTCGGTCATCCTCGGCTTTAACACCGCCTCGGAAATCTTCTATTATGATGAGTTCACGGAGCTCCTGAAGAACTCCGGCGGCAAGGTCTACGTGACAACGGTGGACGGCACCAGCGGAACGAAGGGCTTTGTCACAGACGTCCTGAAGGACCTTGAATACACCTACTTCTTCACCTGCGGTCCCATGCCCATGTTCAAGGCCATTGAGGGAACCGCAGCAACAAGCGGACAATTCAGCTTTGAGGAGCGCATGGGCTGCGGCTTCGGCGCCTGCATGGGCTGTTCCTGCAAGACAAAATATGGAAACAAGCGCATCTGCAAGGATGGGCCGGTACTGGAAAGAGAGGAAATCATATGGTAAACACGCAGGTTGATCTCTCCGGGCTGGTCCTGGACAACCCGGTCATCCCCGCGAGCGGGACGTTCGGGTTTGGCTATGAGTTTGCAGAACTTTATGATATCAACATTCTCGGCAGCATTGCCCTGAAGGGCACCACGCTGGACCCGCGGTTCGGCAACCCGACGCCACGCATTGCGGAGTGCACGGAGGGCCTAATCAACTCCGTTGGACTGCAGAACCCAGGAGTCGACAAGGTCATCTCTGAGGAACTGCCGAAGCTGAAAAAGGTCTTCCACAAGAAAAGTGTCGCCAATGTCAGTGGCTTCTCTGTTGAGTCCTATGCCAAGACCTGTGAGAAACTGGATAAAGAGGAGCAGATTGGCCTTCTGGAGGTCAACATCAGCTGCCCCAATGTCCAGAACGGTGGCATGTCCTTCGGCACCAGCGCCAAGAGTGCAGCAGAGGTCACGAAGGCCGTGAAAGCGGTCACCACAAAACCGGTCTACATGAAGCTCACGCCCAATGTCACAGACATTGCGGAAATTGCAGCCGCCTGTGCCGAGGCCGGTGCAGACGGAATCAGCCTCATCAACACCATGCTCGGCATGCGCATTGACCTGAAGTCAAAGAAACCGGTCATCCACAACAAGATGGGCGGCTTCTCCGGCCCCGCCATCTTCCCGGTGGCGGTCCGCATGGTCTATCAGGTCTATGAGGCCGTGGACATCCCCATCATCGGCATGGGCGGTGTCTCCTCGGCAGAGGATGTCATTGAAATGATGCTTGCCGGCGCCACCGGCGTGGAAGTGGGAGCCGCCAATCTGGTGGACCCGTTTGCCAGTAAAAAGATCATTGAGGCCCTTCCGGCCGCAATGGAGAAATATGGAATCCACAGTTTGAAAGAGATCATTGGAGGAGCACACTGATGGGAAAAGACGTCATTATTGCCTGTGACTTTCCGGGCAGGGAAGAGACCATGAAATTCCTCGACCAGTTCGGCGAGGAGCGGCCCTTTGTCAAAATCGGCATGGAGCTCTACTACTCCGCAGGCCCGGATATGGTCCGGGAACTGAAGGAGAGAGGCCACAAGGTCTTCCTCGACCTGAAACTCCACGACATTCCAAATACCGTCCGTAAGACCATGGCGGTTCTGTCCGGTCTTGGAGCGGATATCGTCAATGTCCATGCATCCGGCACCATCGCCATGATGGAGGCCGCTCTGGAGGGCGTCACCCGTCCGGATGGAAGCCGTCCGCTGGTCATTGCAGTGACACAGCTCACCTCCACCTCGGAGGAGCGCATGCAGGAGGAACTGCTCATCAATGCCACTATGCCGGAGACCGTCATGCACTATGCAGAGAATGCCAAAAAGGCAGGGCTCGACGGTGTCGTCTGCTCCCCGCTGGAGGCAGAGGTCGTCCATGGCCGCTGTGGCAGAGAGTTCATGACCGTGACTCCGGGCATCCGCTTTGCGGACGGGGACATAGGGGACCAGGTCCGCATCATGACCCCGGAGAAGGCCAAGGCCAACTCTGACTATATTGTGGTCGGCCGTCCTATCACCCAGGCAGAGGATCCGGTTGCCGCCTGGAAACGCTGCGTAAAAGAGTTTGTAGACTAATCATTGATATATATTTCGGAGGTACCTGACAATGAAAAATATTGCAAAAGATCTTCTGAAGATCCAGGCCGTATTCCTGCGCCCCGATGACCCGTTCACCTGGGCCAGCGGTATCAAGAGCCCCATCTACTGCGACAACCGCCTTGTGCTCTCCAGCCCAGAGGTCCGCACTGACGTGGAGAACGCCATTGCGGAGACGGTGAAGGAGTATTATCCGGAGGCGGAAATCCTTGAGGGAACTTCCACGGCTGGCATTGCCCATGCCGCCATCGCTGCGCAGATCCTCGGCAAGCCTATGGGCTACGTCCGCGGCAGCAGCAAGGACCACGGCAGAAAGAACCGCATTGAGGGCAAGCTCGAGAAGGGTCAGAAGGTCGTTGTCATTGAAGACCTCATCTCCACCGGCGGAAGTGTTCTGGACGTTGTAGACGCCCTCAAAGAAGCAGGTGCAGAGGTTCTCGGCATTGTCAGTATCTTCACCTACGGCATGCAGAAGAGCGCAGACCGCCTTGGCGCGGCAGGCGTGAAAAATGTGAGCCTTACGAACCTGGATGAACTCATAGAGGCTGCTGTGGAGGAGAACTACATCGCCCCCGCAGATGCAGGAAAAATCCGCAAATTCCGGGACAACCCGTCCGACGAGAGCTGGATCCAGGAGGGCGAATAATGAAAAAAGATCTGATCGACATCCGGGACCTCACGAGCACCGATATCGACGACCTGATCTTCCTCGCATCGGATATCATTGCCCATCCGGATCACTACGCCCACAAGTGTGACGGCAAAAAGCTCGCTACGCTGTTCTACGAGCCCTCCACGCGGACCCGTCTGAGTTTTGAGTCCGCCATGTATGAGCTCGGCGGCAATGTCATCGGTTTCGCCGACGCCAAGAGCTCCTCGGTCTCCAAGGGCGAGACTGTGGCAGACACCGCAAGAGTCATTGAGTGCTTTGCCGACATCATCGCCATGCGGCACCCGAAGGAGGGTGCACCGCTGGTGGCCGCCCAGAACGTGGACATTCCGGTCATCAACGCCGGCGACGGCGGACACAATCACCCGACCCAGACGCTCACAGACCTGCTGACCATCTCCCGGGAAAAGGGGAGACTCAACAACATGGTCATCGGCTGCTGCGGAGACCTGAAGTTTGGCCGCACGGTCCACTCCCTTATCTCCGCCATGTCCCGGTATGAGAATGTGAAGTTTGTCCTCATCAGCCCGGATGAGCTGAAAATTCCCGAGAATGTCCGCACCGAAATTCTCGACCACTACGGAATTGAATATGAGGAGACCCGTTCTCTGGAGAACGCTATGCCGAACCTCGACGTCCTCTACATGACCCGTGTTCAGCAAGAGCGTTTCTTCAACGAGGCCGACTACATCCGTTTGAAGGACACCTATATCCTGACGGCAGAGAAGCTGAAGAGCGCCAAGTACGACCTCTCCATTCTCCATCCGCTGCCCCGTGTCAACGAGATCTCCTATGAGATCGACAAGGACCCTCGGGCATGCTACTTCCGTCAGGTCCGCAACGGAAAATACATCCGCATGGCACTCATTCTTCGACTTCTGGGGGTGGAATAATTGATTATCGGTACTATTGTCAACGGACTTGTCATTGACCATATTCCCGCAGGCCGCGGCATGGAGCTCTACAACTACCTCCATCTGAAGGACCTTGACTGCGAGGTGGCCCTCATTAAGAACGCCACCAGCAAGAAGTATGGGAAGAAGGACATCATCAAGATCAATGATCTCATCGTCATCAACTATGATATCCTCGGTTACATTGACCCCAAAATCACCATCGACGTCATTGAGAACGGCGTCCGGGTCAAGAAGTTCCATCCGGAGCTGCCAGAGACCATCACCGGCGTCATCCGCTGCAAGAACCCGCGCTGCATTACCTCTGTGGAGCAGGAGCTTCCCCAGGTCTTTAAACTGACCGACCGGGAGAACTGTGTATACCGCTGCATCTACTGCGACACAAAAGCGGAGCAGCCGAACACATAATTACTCCGAAAATGGTTTATCTTTTCGCTGCAGTTGTATAGAATTTAAGCGAACTGTGTGTTAAAATAAAACAAGCCATACCCGACCGTTTTCAGGAAAAAGGCGGTCGGGCTTTTTTTAGGAGAAGGAGATCTTAACTATGTCACAGCGGACAGAAAAAGCCATTGCCGCTTCGTTTAAGAATCTGCTCCAGAGAAAGTCTCTGAACAAGATCACGATCAGCGACATCACCAACGACTGTGGAATCAACCGGATGACATTTTATTATCACTTCCGGGACATCTACGACCTCATTGAGTGGATCTGTGACGAGGACTGCAAGGCAGCTGTCGAGGGCAACCGTTCCCTGGACAACTGGACCGTGGGCCTCAAGAATTTCATGGATGTACTCTATGAAGACCGCTCGTTTATTCTCTCAGCTTTCCACTCCGTGGAGCGGGAGAAAATAGACGAATACCTACACAAGGTCCTCTCTGGCCTCATCCTCGACGCCATCAATGGCGTGGAGAGTTCCCGGTTTGTCAGCGAAGAGGACCGCAAGTTCATTGCCGACTACTATACCTTTGCGTTCTCCGGTCTGCTGGAGCAGTGGATCAGCAGCGGCATGCCGGATACCCGGGAAAAAATGGTATCTAACATCATCACAATTGCCCAGGGTTCCATCAAATCCAGTCTGGAGAAATTTGAGGACCGGGAGAGCGTCTGAGACTCTCCGAATTGGACAGTTTGAAAAAAGCGACGAATTTTTCGTCACAAACCAGAATGTGCCCCTTTTGCGAACAATCAACCGGGTGTACCATCATAGTTGTCAGAGAGATCTGATACCTAACGATCACCAGCTCGGGTTGTCCGTCAGGGGTAAGCGCCAATACCTTTGGCCAGCAGTTCGAGAAAAAAAGACTCCAAGCATCTGCCTGGAGTCTTTTTTGTTATGTTTTTGGGCGATTCAGCATTGGTTCTATTCCGCTGACGTGAGGGGAATTTGCACTTCTCTTCCCAGAGAAAACGAGTAGAGCACCAGCTCGGAAACCTGCATGCCGGTGATTTCCCTCATGGCATTAGCGTAGATATGGAGCTGATCCGAATAGAGATCCACAAGCTCCTGCGCCTCTTTGACATGGTCAGTCTTGTAGTCGAGTATGACGAGCTTGCCGTCTTCTTCGAAGGCACAGTCGACGACACCCTGGACAAGGACGGGTTCAATGTCGGACTGTTCTGGAAGGGAGTCGTCAAAAGTGTTGGCGGGGAGCAGAACGGCAAACTGCTTTTCCCTCATGACCTGTGGGCTCTTCTTCATCCGCTGATAGAGCGGGGAGGCGAAGAACGCTTTGACTTTATCCAACTGGATGACATCTTTTTCTTCTGCGGACAGGAGACCCTTCTCTGCGACCCGTTCCAGCTCGTTCTCCACGTCCTGTTCTCCGGCGGCGAAATCCATATACTGCATGAACTTGTGCAGCGCAGTGCCCCTCTCGGCAGATGTGAGACCTCCCTTGGAGAGGAATTCCGGCTTTGCCGATGCAAAGTTCAGAGCAGAGAATTCCTTCTCGCCGGACTTGGAGGCGGTGCGTTTGGAGGGGGTTTGTGTGAGGGGCTGGTAGAGGTAGGTGTAGGAGATGCGGGCGTTGATCTGTTTGGCAGTTTCTAGTTCGACATCTGTTGGATTGGAATTATCCTTTTGTTGTGCTCCTTGATTATTTTCCCCGGAGTCCTTGGAGTCCGTATTAATAAAATCTTCGGCATCTGCGATGACGATTTTGATGTCTTTCGGTTTCGTATCAATCTTGATATCAGGAATTTCAACGGAAGCAGAATAAGAAATTCTGCGCTTTTTACAATAGAGATCCCTCAGAGGATTGTCACCAGGATATCGGAGCAGTGCCATGATGAGCCAGTCGGAGAAATAAAGGGAGGAATAGAGAGGATATGCATCACATTTTTCCCCTTGCGATAATTTTTCTCCACAGCGGACGACGTTGTTTCCCAGACCTTTTATGGCAGCAGTCATTACCAATTTCTCTTTTGCCCGTGTCATTGCGACATAGAGGACACGGAGCGATTCAGAGCGGGAACGACGCAGGTTTTCATTCTTCAGTACAGTGTGATACAGAGTTGGGTGTATTGCCCCGGTCTCAAGGTCGCGATATTTCAGTCCAATTCCCAGTTCCGGGTGAAGAATGATATTATCTCTCTGGTCGGAGTCATTGAATTTATTGGCAGTAGCAGCCAGAATGCAGACTTTAAACTGAAGCCCCTTACTCTTGTGGATACTCATGATATGAACCACATCGGCATTGGGTGAGAGCGGGGAAGCTGGTGACATGTCATGATTATTCTCTTCCATTTTGTCCACATAGCGGATAAAGCCAGACAGTCCGTTGGAACTGAAGCTGTCATATTTATCGGCATTCTCCAGCAGCAGATGCAGATTAGCTGCACGCTGTACCCCATTGGGCATGGCATGAACTGCCGACGGATAAGCGGTATCCTCATAGATTTCCCGCAGAAGATCCCCTGCGGGCAGGGATACGGCGAGGGCACGGTAATGCTGCAGAATTTGAAGAAATTCTTCGCACTTGTCATTTCCGTCTTTTGCAGCTTTTTTCAGATTGAGATAGATTGGCTCCTTATTGTGGTCATTCCGGATGGTGGCCACCTCATTTGGAGTGAAGCCAGAGATGGGCGAGAGAAGAACGGAGAGAAGGGGGATGTCCTGGAGCGGGTTGTCAATGATTCTCAGAATGGAGAGAACCACCTGCACATCCGCTGTTTTCAGGAAACTGCCGCCGTTATCCGAATAGACAGGAATTCCATATTTCAGCAGAGCCTTGCGGTATTCCGCTGCATGACTTTTCGGCGATGCCAAAAGAATGGCAAAGTCGTTCCATTTCAGTCCTTTGTCTTTTTTCTCCTTGAGAATATAGCGTGCTACATATTCCGCCTCAATCTCATTTCCTGCTGAATTATTTCCCGTATCAATAAGGTGGAATTCCGTGTCAGCTTCGTCCCGCGGCTCAAAATCTTTATTTCCAAAATTGAGCTCATCATCTTCGCCATAATCTACATCGCCAATTTCTTCGGACATGAGCTGACGAAAGACGAAGTTTACCGCGTCAAGGACACCTTCCCGGCTGCGGAAATTCTCTTTGAGGGTAATGCTGGCAGGGAATTCCTCTTCATATTCGCTGTAGCGTTTTTGTCGCTCCAGAAAAAGCTCCGGACTTGCCTGGCGGAATCGATAGATAGACTGCTTCACGTCGCCAACCATAAAGAGGTTATCTTCCGGATCCATTGTTCTGCTCTCGTCTCTGTGGGCGATGGAGCGGAAAATCATGTCCTGGAGCCGGTTGGTATCCTGACACTCATCAATGAGAATCTCCCGATACTGTTTTCCAACTTCCTCCGCAAATGGAGTGGGTACAGGATTTTCTGCACCAGGATCTTCCACGAGAAGTCGAAGGGTGAGATGCTCAAGGTCTGTAAAGTCGAGGGAGTTTTGCTCCTGCTTGAGTTGGGAATAGGCAATGTCAGTCTTGTGGACAGCCTCCACCAGCTTTCCTGCAAGGGGGAGAATATGGGAAGCGTCCTCGATGGTCTCGTCAATTCCCACTGGTAGCATTGCAGGTAGTTTATTTGTGGTACCTGTTTTGATCAGCTTACGGATATCCTTGCCATAGTTGTCGAGGTTGACAAAATTATTTTCTTTTTTGGCATCCCCTATAAGTCTTGCCCTGGTATCGTACTGCGCTGCTGAGCCAAGAGATACTGCTTCTTTGAAGTCATACTCCTTTAATGCATCCTCAATTTTCTGAAGATTGTTATATTCCTCTTGCGTCTGATTCCAAATTTTTTCGCTGGTCATGCCCATGTCTTCAAAAGCATGGATAAGCTGTGCCTCTTTATTTTTCAGATACTTTATCAGATCCAGAGCCTGTGACTGTGCTTTCTTAACCATGTCGGAGTCTTTAATATTCTCTGCCCGATAGGCATCTAGTGACTGGTTAAGCCATCTACCAGGAGAAGGGAACGCCAGTGAATAGTTATAAAGCTGCAGAATATACTTATTCAAGTCGCTATCGTCTCTTCCTGAGGACAATAAGTCACTGAGATTTTGAAAAACGATGTCCGAGGGATCTTCATAGAACTCACTCACTACAGAATCGACAGCTTGGCTTTTAAGGATTTTTTCCTCTGCCTCATCAAGAATTCGAAAATCCGGAGTGATAGAAACATGTTCTCCCGAAATAGAATCGTTTCTACTGGAACACATGCGATAATCTATGGGAAGATCCAGCTTATCAAAATTTTCCCGGACTAATCCGCTACAGAATGAATCGATGGTGCAGATTTTTGCAGACGGCAGAAGAATTTTTTGTCTCTGTAGATTCTTGCTCTCCGGGTCCTCTTTCAGGCGTTTCTCCAGTGCTTCGGCAATTCGTGTGCGCATTTCACTGGTAGCCGCCTTAGTGAATGTAACTATAAGCAGTTCATCAGCATTGACGGGGTCTTTTTCATCTGTCAGCAATCGGATGACCCGTTCTACGAGAACGGCTGTTTTTCCAGAGCCTGCAGCAGCTCCGACAATAATGGATCCTCCTCGTGCCTCAATGGCATGGGTTTGATCTTCAGTCCATTCGGGCATGGTTATGAATCCTCCTTATTTTTCTTTTCAGGTTTGAATTTCTTCATAGTGTTCTCAAAATTGAGTTTTGGAATATCCTTCGTTGGATCATCTTGCTCATGTCCGCAGACTGGTCTGTATTCACAGTACTCACAGACTTTGTTATAGTCACTATTTCGGTAAACAGGGTAGGCATCAATTTTTCCCTTGTGGAGTTCCTGACCCATCTCTTTTAAAAGGTTGTCTATTTTTCTCTTTATATAGGAAAAGTCCTCAGCGCTTGCTGTGTTCTTATCAGATTGACCATACGGGGCTCTCAATATCTTAACAAACCGTGTGTTTTCATCGTAGTTATTTACCATAGATTCCAGAACTTCCGGGTCATCTAGTAACAGCCCGTTTTCACGATTGTCCGGAATGGAAATTTCCCCGGTATTTGCATTATATGTTGGATTTTTACGTTTCGCAGGATAATAGAGGATCCCGGCGGGTTTACCGAATTGGTTTTCCTCTCCGTCTGCAATGGCGTACAAGTAGATGAGCATCTGTAAATTGAGTCCATACCACGTATCGGAGAAGATAAAATTTTTATCTCCAGACTTGTAGTCGATGATTCGGAAATATTGTTTTCCATCAATATCTACTGTGTCCACCCGGTCCACCGACCCATAAACAGCAACGCTTCCGCCATCTTCCAAATCCAGCCGGTAAGCAGGAATATCTGCCTCATCTCCGCCCACTTTAAGTTCAAACGCACTGGGTACAAAGCGGCTCTGAGCAAATTCTTCGCAAAGTCGGTCGGCCACATCATAGAGAGTAATGCGAAGTTTGCGGTACAGATAGAGAAAACGGGCGCTCTTGCCCTCCGTTCCATCCATTTGGGTGTCAAGATAGAGGTCAAGGTAACGGTCCACCTTTTTGTGGCGATCCTCCGGAGAAAGCGCAATGAGGTCATGAATTTTGTCTCCGCGGTATTCTCGCAGCAGGTTTTCCAATACATAATGGATGACAGTGCCAGAGCTTGCCGGGTCAAGTTTCGCTGTTTTTCTGGGCTGTGCCTTGATCCCGAATTTGCAGAAATACTGGAAGGGGCACTTGTAATATTTATCGACCCGCGAAGCAGATATACCCATATGTTCCCCAAACAGTTTTTTGGCTATCTTTGAATTAATATGGAAGTAATTATTGGCTTCTTCTGGATTATCTTGGGAGTTGTTTTGAGCTTCTTCTGGATTATCATGGAATTCCTTTCGCTTTGCACAGCGGTCCAGCGTCTCAAGCCGACTTTTAATACTGTCCCACTCTTCAAGAACCAGTCGAATAGCATTCGCATCTTGTTTTTCCGGGTCCGCACTGTCTCCAATCAGACTAGCATAGGTCTGGAACGAGGAGCGGGCGGTCTCGCAGTAGTAGTCAGGCGGGAGAGTATCCGAGTCCAGAACAGTACAAAAGTATTTGGGGGGATCATTTTCATCCTCTTTTGGCATCTCAAATAGGCTCAAAACACTGCTGACAATGGAAGAGGCGCACATGCCCTCACCGGATGTTCCCATGCGGTGCCAGGTTACATATAGTTTTTCGGAAGGGGAAGTGACGGAGGAATAAGCGGTGAATCGCTCCTCTATGGCGGCAATATCTTCGGGAGGGCTCAGGCGGATTTCATGCTTCTCCAGCTCGGCCCGATCCGATGGCGTGAAAATGCCACCTGTCTGTCCGGATGCAGGAAAGACACCATCTTCGCAACCGGCCACAAAGACCGCACGGGGAGAGGCAAGACGAATTCGGTCGGCAGAGCCCACGGAGATTTCATCCAGGTTCTGGGGGATGGTTCCTAAGGTCTCTGTGGATAAAATTGCCTGGAACAATTCCGAGAAGGACGCAATGTCCCGGACCTCCGTGCCGTAAACGGCTGCCATTTCGTCGAGAATGTGCATGAGAAGCTCCCAGACCGCATTTTGTTCCCGAGCAAGGGCTGTTCTACCATCGTCGGCATAAACCTGTGCCAGAGGGAGCAGACGGCTTGGTACGTCAGTTGCCTCAAGAAAGTCATAGAGTGCTTTCCCGAACTCCTGGAATGTTCCACGTTTGGTTCGATTCCGGAACGTAAGAAGGGAATCTACTGCCCGCTTCCGGAACTCTTCCAAGTGGCGGAGCTCTTCCCTGGAATCATCAGTCCAGGCTATTCCCAGACCATCCGGATTTTTCTGGAACGGTTCCCGCAGCTCTTTTCCCTTGATTTCCCACATGAGGATATAGTTCTCCAGCACGGCACACTCATAGTCATCCAGAGGGGAGAGGCCCGTCTTTAAGTACATGAGAAATCGGTCGGTTGTGAAGGACTGGGCAAGCCCAAGTACAGTTCGGCAGAGAACCATGAGCGGCTGGTGATCCACCGGCTGCCTCGTGTCCTCAAACACCGGAATGTCATATTGGCGAAGAGCAGCAGTGAGGTCTTTCCGGTAGTCCTCTTCATTACGGACAATGACGGCAATATCTTTACAGCGGTAGTTCTCTTCGCGAATGAGCTTCCGGATGGTTGCAGCAATATAATTGCACTCATCGTAGCGGTCCTGCGTTTCACAGACTGTAACGCAGGATATTTCTTTCCCAAAACTCTCAGGAACAGGGGAGTAGAACCCTTTCTCCAAATGGATGAGAGCGTCATTTTCAAACCGCAGCCCATTTTGGATTCCAGTCTCCTCCGGCTTGGGGAGAAAGATTCGGACATTTTCCTCTTTGGCAATTCGCCGAAGCTGCCGGGCGGTGTCGTTGACCGACTGGAAAATGAGAGACAAGTCATCAGCGGCTGGGCCCGGGGTGCACAGGGCGATATACACATCGTCACACTGCCGGAACAGTCTACGGACAATTCCCAATTCCTGCTTCGTGAAGCCCTTGAAGCCGTCAATGGCAACGGTGTATCCCTGTAGGAACTGCGTTTCGTCAAGCTCGCGGCAAAGGACTTCCGGTGAGCGGTCGGCTTCCGGATATTTCTTAGAGAGCATGGCATCATAGGTGCCGAAAATCAGAGAGAGGTCCAGAAGCTTATTCTGTAAAGAGCTCCGAGTGGCATCGGCTGACAGAGCACGCAACTGCTCCGGAAGAACGCTGGCCTGTGCCACCTCTTTCTCCGTCTGGATTAGCTGTTTGGCGAGCGGGACACTGCGGATGTGTTTCCCGTAGTAGACGAGGTCATCCTGTACCGCTTCCAAAGCCCGCAGCATGAACAGAATTCTCGTCCCATCCCCCGGGTCCCGGGGAACAGGGCGATTTAGCCCTTTTAGCACGAAATCCGTGAGTCTCGAAAAGCTTAAGACCTGGATTTGCTGGGCCTTTTTATTGCCGAGCTTCTCCAGCATTCCTCGCTCTGAGTCGAACGAAAACTGCTCCGGCACCAGAAGAATAAGCCGGTCATTGCCTGCCTCGGCCTTTTCGGCCAGAACTTTGCGGAGATATTCAGTTTTTCCGGAGCCGGAACGGCCAGTGATGAGATGGAACATGGGTTCTCCTTTCCACGGTGGAGATAATATACTCAAATTGTAACACAGTACGGCAGGGAGCCGGCGGTGTTTATTTTTTTAGGGAAATAGAATATAATTGATTGAAATTATGTTTACGGAGGGTTTCCTTTGAATATTGACGAGGTACTGAAGAAAATCAAGCGGGTCCACTTTATTGGAATTGGCGGCTCCGGCATGACTCCTCTGGCGGAGATCCTCATCAGCAACGGCTACACGCTGACCGGTTCCGACAACAACCCCGGGGACAATATTGATAAGCTCCGCTCCCTGGGCGCGGAAATTGTCATGGGCCAAAAGGCCGAGAACATTGTGGAGCTGAAGCCGGAACTCATTGTCTACACGGCGGCAATACTGCCGGATAACCCGGAACTTGTGGCGGCTAAAGAGAGCGGAATTCCCTGTGCGGAGCGGGCGGTCCTGTTCGGTGCCATCTCCCGCATGTATGACAACTGCATCTGCATTTGCGGCACCCACGGCAAGACCACGACCACAGCCATGATGTCCCAGATCATGGTGGAGGCGGGAACCGACCCCACCCTCGTCATCGGCGGCCGTCTTCCCCTCATTGACAGCCACGGCCGTGCCGGAAAGTCCGAGACCATGGTGGCCGAGGCCTGTGAGTTCAAGGACCATTTCCTGACGCTCTCCCCGGACACGACCGTTGTCCTGAATGTTGATGACGACCATATGGAGTATTTCAAGACCATGGACAACATGATTGCCTCCTATACGAAGTTCATCAATATGACAACCAATATTGTCATCTACAACGGGGACGACGAGAACACCTGCAAGGCTGTCACTAATGCAGACAGGCCGGAGGGAAAAAAGTTCATTACTTTTGGTCTGAAACCGGAAAATAATTACTCTGCGGACAATATCACATTCAATCGCGGCGCATTTGCCGAGTTTGATGTCCTTCAGGATGGCAAGTTCCTGACCCATGTAAAACTGGGAATCCCCGGTAAACACAATGTCTTTAACGCCCTCGGCGTCATTGCGGCTGCGGTGGAAAACGGCATCCGCACCGAGGACATTGAGAACTATATTGAGAACTTCCGCGGCGCCGGAAGACGGTTTGAGGTTCTGGGCGAATACAATGGCATCACCATTGCCGACGACTACGCCCATCACCCCACTGAGCTTACTGCAACGCTCAGCACCTGCATGAAAATGGGCTATCACGCGGTCTGGGCCGTATTCCAGCCCTTTACATACTCCAGGACCTACATGCTCATGGACGACTTCGCAGAGGCCCTGAAAATTCCGGATCACTGTGTCATGACAAAAATCATGGGCTCCCGGGAGCGCAACGAGTGGGACGTCCACACATCCCAGCTGGCAGAGAAAATCCCCGGCAGCGTCTGGTTCAACACCTTTGACGAGGTCGTGGAATATGTCATGTCCCACGCGGAGAGCGGGGACCTCATCATCACCCTTGGCTGCGGTGACATCTACAAGGCCGCCAAGCAGATGGTGAAACTCTACAAGGAACAGTAATTATGAAGAAGTACAAGGAATACACCGAAGAGGAGAAACCCCGCGGCCATCTGGACGAGAAGCTGAAACGGCAGCTCATAGGACTGGTCATCATCCTCTTTATTGCATTTGTGGCGGCAGTAGCAGGAAGTATCTCTGTTGCACGGCAGCAGAGTGATGTCCCATGGGCATCCAATACGGAGACCATGCGCGCAACACAAGTCACCACTACAAGTGAGACGACAGCTACGACGAAACAGGCCGGGGCGTGGATCGCCCAGACCATTCAGACCCAGAACGCAGGTTAAAAGGAGTTCAATACATGGAAGATAACGCACCGCTCTATGAGGTGAGAAAATTCACTGATATCCGTGACATGCTGAATCAGAGCCTGTCGCTCTATCCCGACCGGCCCGCTTTTAAGCTCCGCAATGCAGAGGGAAAATATGAGCCCCGCTCCTACCGGGACTTTATTGCGGATGTCCGCGCCCTCGGCACCGGGCTCTGGAAACAGGGCTTCCACGGCGGAAAAATTGCCGTCATGGGTGTGAACTCCTATGAGTGGGGTCTTGCGTATCTTGCGACTATGAGCGGCCTTGGTGTCATTGTCCCAATAGACAAGGATCTTCCGTTTGACGACGTCAACAACATTCTCAACGTATCAGGGGCTGAGCTCCTTATCACAGATAAGAAAGGGCTTGCCAAGTTGAAACCGAGCAGGGACAGACTCCCGGCTGGCCTGAAGGTCATGAAGATGACCGACGAAATCAGTGAGGACGCTTCGCTCCTCTCCATGCAGAAGACCATGGAAGAGGGAAGAGCGCTCGTGGAAGCCGACGATCCTGTTTTCACCGAGTACTGGGAGAATCCCATTGACCCAAAGGCCATGGCGGTCATCATCTTTACGTCCGGCACATCGGGTATGGCAAAGGGAGTCATGCTTTCACAGGAGAACATCTGCTTTGACATCATGTCTGTCTGCAGTGTTGTCAGCATGACGCCGGATGACCAGCTGTTCTCCGTTCTTCCCATGCATCATACTTTTGAGTGTACTCTGGGTTTCATTGCGCCTATTTACTGTGGCGCATGTAATGCATTTTCGGACAGCGTTATGCGTATGGCCAGGGACATCCAGGCTGTTCAGCCGACGGTGTTCTTCGCAGTTCCCCTTATGCTGGAGAAGAGCCATGACAAAATCGTAAAGACCGCCGAGAAGAGCAAGGGAGGAAAACTCTCCCTCTCTCTGGGCAAGGCCTTTGCCCGTGCATCGGATGCCATCGGCCTCAGCGTCAGTGACAAGGTGTTCCAGCAGATAACCCGCTCGTTCGGCGGCAAGCTCCGCCTGGTTATTGTTGGCGCCGCTGCCGTCCGCCCAGACGTTATCAAGGACTTCAAGACGTTTGGTATTACGTCCTATGTGGGCTACGGTCTCACCGAGTGTGCCCCGCTTGTCTCCGGCAATAATGACGCCCTGTTTACTACAGACACCGTCGGAAAGCCAATCCCCGGCGTCGAGGTGAAAATCCTGGACCCCAACAGCAGCGGAATTGGAGAAATCATGGTCAAGGGTCCCAACGTCATGCTGGGCTACTACCAGAATGAGGAGGAGACCAGCAAGGTCCTGGAGCCGGATGGCTGGCTCCACACCGGAGATCTGGGCAAGTTTGACAAGGACGGCAATATCCGGATCACCGGACGCGCCAAAAATGTCATTGTCACCTCCAACGGAAAGAATGTCTATCCGGAGGAAATTGAGTACTATCTGAACCGCAACCCGTTCATCGCCGAGTCCATGGTCGTCGGAGACGAAAATGGAGATGAGGGCACGGTTGTCGGCGCCCGTATTTTCCCGGACGTCAAGGCCATCCGCGAATCCATGAAGGATGACCATGAGCCCACCCAGGAAGAAATTCGCAAAACCATTGACAAGGTCGTCAAGGATATCAACAAGAAGCTCCCGGCGTACAAGAGCATCCAGGATTTTTACCTGCGGAGCTCGGAATTCGTCAAGACCACCACGGCGAAGATCAAGCGCTTTGCCGAGGAGAACAATAAGAAGTAAGGAGAAACTACTTTGCTGACCAGCGGAGATTTTACGATAAAGCTGCCCCGTTTCGACTACGTCGTGCAGCACAATGATTACTCCGGCAGCTTTGGGGCGTTCCGCTATAAGATGTATCCGGACAAAAAGGATGAGGACAACATCATCGTTGCCGCCGTCTACCGCGACCGCTGCTATGAGCTCGAGAAAGAGGAGGGACGTGTCGAGGAGGCACAGTTCCCGTATTCGGATGAGGGCGTGGACCAGGCGGAGGAGTGGATCATGGAGAAGTACAAGGCGTTTGCCGCCTCGTAAATAGCTGAAAATAGAGGAGCTGTATCACTGGGAAGGTGGTGCAGCTCCTTAATTTTGATGTTAGACCAAATTGATGGAAAATCCCAGTTTGGTCTGACGATTTGGCCCTTTCTCTGGGGCGATTTAGCCCCTCGTTAGACCATCTGCCCCTTTTTCTCTTAATTGGTCTAACTTTTCAACCCAAATCGGTTTAATATTTTAGACTGAATGAGGACTCACAGGCTGTTTGGTCTAACAAACCCTCGAAAACCAACCGAAAGTGGTCGGAATTGTCAGACTAAATCGCCCAAAAAATTGAGAAAGGTCTAAGTGGCTTTCGTCTGGAACTGGAACTAGGACCATCGAGATCAAATTCTTGGATGTGGTCCTAGTTCTTTTTCTTGGAAAAGCAATTGTGCTGGGCAAACTAGGATCGCAACTGCCTGAAACCCTGCTCATGGTCCTAGTTTTTTCTCAAAGAAAAGCAGTTGTGCTGGGCAAACTAGGACCACAACTGCTCAAAACTCCACTTGCGGTCCTAGTTTTCGGCTCTTATCGTGCTGAAATCAAAGGAAAACTAGGACCGAATACATGTTCAACTGGCATTCCGGTCCTAGTTCCCACTGCGCCCCGAGCCCAGAGCAAGAAGAAACTAGGACCACATCGGCGATTTCCACTCCCTGCGGTCCTAGTTCCCACCATTCTCGGATCATAGCATAAAACGGAGGACGGCATCCCACGGATGCCGTCCCCAAAATCTTATTTATTCACTTACCATCTGAAAACTATCCGAGAAGAACCTGGCCTGGTTGGCCTTGGCCGCATTGGCGTAGCCGTTGGCCATGGCAAAGTTCGCACCGGTGTCGGGATTCTTCAGCAGCGTCAGATATCCATACCAGTTCAGGTTGTGAAGCTTGTCATGGATGGCGACCGGGAATACATTGCGGATGTAGCCGGTCTCCGGGTCCGCCTTCGTAGAGAAGGCCTCGTCGTCCCGCATGGTGAAGGACAGATAGCTGGAAATTCCCAGCATGGCGGGGAGCATTTCCACGTTTCGCTCGCCCTCGGCGTGATCAATATTGCCTATTTCAAAGGCGTAGCAACCGTAGTTGCCGGGCTGGAACAGGCCGAAGCAGTGCTCATCCGGGTACCACTCAAACTTGTGCTTCTTCAGGTCGTTGGCACTGTAGAGGGAGAAGTTGCCGGAGTCCTCCAGGTCGTTCTCGAAGGCGCGGGGGGCAAGGAATTCCGTGCCCGGAATGTCTGTGCACAACATATACTTCGATGCGTCGTAACTTTGCTCCGAGCTCTCGACTTTCCCGGCGCCGCAGGCACTGAGCACGCCGGCCAGGAGCACGACTGCAAGAAGGAGTGCCGTCAGGGAAAATACGCGATGATGGCTCATCAGAACACCTCCAAATCCTCCTGATTATACCATACGGGAGGCTGGTGGCACAACTTACGGAAGTATGATAAAATAAACGGAAAACTTATGCGTAAAGGACGGAAGAGAAGGCATGGCAGACTACAAGGAGCACATCCGGAATTTCTCCATCATTGCCCACATTGACCACGGAAAATCGACCCTGGCCGACCGGCTTTTGGAGCTCACGGACTCGGTCTCCCAGCATGACATGGAGGAGCAGATCCTCGACAACATGGACATTGAGCGCGAGCGCGGCATCACCATCAAGTCCCGCGCCGTCAAATTGGACTACCATGCAGATGACGGAGAGGTCTATGAACTGAATCTCATAGACACCCCCGGCCATGTGGACTTCAACTATGAGGTCTCGCGTTCCCTCGCTGCCTGTGACGGGGCTGTTCTCGTCGTTGACGCCACTCAGGGAATTGAGGCGCAGACGCTTGCCAATACCTATCTCGCCCTGGACCATGACCTGGAAATCGTCCCGGTCATCAATAAGATCGATCTCCCTGCGGCCGACCCGGACCGGGTGGCCAAAGAGGTGGAGGACGTAATCGGCCTCGACTGTGAGGATGCACCGAGGGTCTCCGCCAAGACCGGTGAGAATGTGGAACAGGTACTGGAGCAGATTGTTTACAACATTCCATCGCCCAAGGGAGACGAGAATGCGCCGCTTCGCGCCCTTATCTTTGACTCCATCTACGACAGCTACCGGGGCGTCATCGTCTATATCCGCGTCGTAGACGGCTGCCTGCGCAGTGGGGATACCATTCGCATGATGGCATCCGGCGCCGAATTTCAGGTCGTGGAACTTGGATACATGCGGGCTACCTCGCTCGAAAAGCGGGACAGTCTGCGGGCCGGCGAGGTCGGCTATGTCATGGCCTCCATCAAAACCGTCTCTCAGGCCCGTGTCGGCGACACGGTCACACTTGCCTCGAACCCCGCTGCAGAGGCCCTTCCGGGCTACCGCAAGGTCAACCCTATGGTGTTCTGTGGCGTGTACCCCGCAGACGGTGCGGACTATGAAAACCTGAAAGAGGCGCTGGAAAAGCTGGAGCTCAACGACGCATCGCTCTCCTTTGAGCCGGAGACCTCGGCCGCTCTCGGATTCGGTTTCCGCTGCGGTTTCCTGGGCCTTCTCCATATGGAGGTCATCCAGGAGCGGTTGGAGCGGGAGTACAATCTCGACCTCATCACGACTGTGCCGAGTGTTATCTACAAGGTCTACCTGACAGACGGCACCATGCAGGAAATCTCTAACCCCAGCAACTTCCCGGATCCGGGAATCATTGAGCGCACGGAGGAGCCCATCGCGGAGGCCCATATCTTTGCGCCGCCGGACTATGTGGGTGCCATCATGGAGCTCTGCCAGGAGCGCCGTGGCGTCTTCAAGGACATGGAGTACATGGGGACGGACCGCGTGGACATCCACTACGAACTCCCGCTGAACGAGATCATCTATGACTTCTTTGACGTCCTGAAGTCCCGCACCCGCGGTTACGCCTCTCTGGACTATGAGCTCAAGGGCTACAAGGACTCCGACCTCGTGAAAATTGACGTCCTGCTCAACGGCGACCGGGTGGATGCCCTCTCGTTCATCATTTTCCGCGATGAGGCCTATGCCCGCGGCCGCAAAATTGCCCAGAAGCTCAAGGAGAACATCCCCCGCCAGCTGTTTGAAATTCCCATCCAGATTGCTGTGGGCGGCAAGGTCATTGCCCGCGAGACCGTCAAGGCCCTGCGCAAGGACGTCCTTGCCAAGTGCTACGGCGGTGACATCTCCCGGAAGAAGAAGCTGCTCGAGAAGCAGAAAGAGGGTAAGAAGCGCATGCGCCAGTTCGGTGCGGTCGAGGTGCCCCAGGAGGCCTTCATGGCCGTCCTGAAGCTGGATGACGAATAATGGGTGCCCCGGTCGGACTCTATGTCCATGTGCCGTTCTGTGCCTCCAAATGTCCTTACTGTGACTTCTATTCGTTACGGACCCACGACTCCGCTTTCATGGAAGCCTACGCTGCAGCAGCCGAACAGGTCATGGAGCAGTATGCAGAGGCGGGTCTTACAGCAGATTCCCTATACTTTGGGGGAGGCACCCCTTCGGTTCTCCCGCCAGAACTCTTCTCCCGTCTCTCCCGGCGGGCGATTCACCTCTTTTCCATTCCAGCGCACTCCGAAATCACCGTCGAGTGCAACCCCTCGTCGGACCTCGAGGAATTCCTTCCAGCGGCGGTCTCTGCTGGCGTGAACCGAATCTCTCTCGGCATGCAGTCTGCGGTTACCTCCGAGCGGAAGAAACTGGGGAGAAGGGCAGACACCGAACGGGTAAGCCAGTGCATCGCCCTGGCAAGGCAGGAGGGAGTGGAGAATATTTCCCTCGACATTATGCTGGGGGTTCCCGGGCAGACCATGGAAAGCCTGCAGCAGACACTGCAGTTCTGCATTGATACTGGGGTTCCGCATATCAGCGCCTATATGCTGAAACTGGAAAAGGAGACGTTCTTCTTTAAGAACCGGGAGAAGCTGAATCTTCCGCCGGACGATATGGTCTCTGACATGTATCTTTTCACGGTGGAGACGCTGCGAGAGGCGGGGCTTCTTCAGTACGAAATCTCAAATTTTGCCCGGCCTGGGTACGAAGGAAGACACAATCTCAAGTATTGGCATTGCCAGGAGTATCTCGGTGTTGGGCCTGGGGCCCATTCCTATCTTTCCGGGAAGCGGTTTTTCTGGCCACGGAATCTGGATGGCTTTGTGGCAGGGGAGAAACCTGTGTCCGATGGGGATGGCGGTTCGAAAGAGGAGCAGTTTATGCTTGCCATGCGGCTCACTGAGGGCTATTCTGGGTTTCTCACTCCTGCCATACAGGAGTACATCGCCCAGCCGGGAATGGAACAGTTTTTTCGATATGACGGGAGAAGCCTGAGCTTTACGCCCCGGGGCTTCCTCCTCTCCAACTATCTGCTGTCTGAACTTATCGGACGACTGTAGGAAATCCCTGTAATTTTCCGAACGCCTTCCTTGCGCATTGGACCATACTGTGAGAAAATACTATTGATGCAATGGTGCTTCCCCAGCCGGACTCTGCCCGGCAGGGGAGGCTTTTGTTATTTCTGTTTGAAATGAGGGTAATATCATGAATTGGCAGACTACAGATGAAGTCTTTGAAAAAGCACATGAAATATGGAACCCGAACCGCATCGAGCTCTTTGACAAGTTCGGCGTGCGCATCGCCATGGGCGACCGCAGCGGCAGCCGGTTCCAGGACCTTGACGGAAACACCTATATCAACATGCACAGCAACGGCGGTGTCTTCAACCTCGGCCATAAGAACCCGGAAGTGGCCCAGGCCCTGAAGGATGCCGTGGATATTGTAGATGCCGGAAACCACTATTTCCCGTCCCAGTACAAAAATGCCTTTGTCGAGGAAATGCTCAAAGTATCCCCCGACAACATGAAATATGTCGTTCCGCTCAACACCGGTTCGGAGTCCGTTGACGCGGCCATCAAATTTGCCCGTTATGCCACAAAGCGCAAACGTATCGTCAGCGTGGAGAAGGCTTTCCACGGTGCCACCGGTGCCTCCATGCAGGCCGGCAACCCGAAGCTCGGCAAGTTCTTCAACATGGAGCCGGATGAGCAGTATTACACCCATATTCCGTATAACGACCTGAAGGCCCTCAAGAAGATCCTGAAGAAGAAAGACACCGCAGCGGTCATCCTGGAGACGCTGCCCGCCACCGCCGGATTCCCCATCCCGGATGAGGGTTATCACAAAGGTGTCGAGGAGCTCTGCCACCAGTATGGCGCCCTCTATATTGCCGATGAGGTCCAGTGCGGACTCATGCGCAGCGGCGAAATGTGGGCAGTCCAGAAGTTTGGCGCCAAGCCGGATATCATCGTCACCGCAAAGGGTCTCTCCGGCGGATATTATCCCATGGCCGCCGTCATCATGGATGAGAAGGCTGCCGCCTGGATGAAAAAGGACGGCTTTGCCCATACCACTTCGTTCAATGGCTGCGAGGTCGGCTGTATTACCGCTCTTAAAGTTCTCGAAATCCTGCAGCGTCCGGAGACCAAGGAGAACGTCGACATGCTGACTGACTTCTTTGCCACCGAACTTCCGAAGGTCATGGAGAAACATCCTTATTTCTTCACCGGATTCCGCCAGTGCGGCGTTATCATGGGCCTCGAGACGAGCTTCCCCTATGGAGCAGCTCTCCTCATGGTCTCCATGATCAAGAATGGCGTATGGTGCGTCTTCGCCGACTTCGACAAGTCCGTCCTGCAGTTCAAGCCGAATCTTCTCATGGACAAGGCGACTGCCCAGGAGGTCATTGAGAAGCTCGACAAGTCCTGCGACGACGCCTGGAAAAAGATTCCGGCACCGGCCCGTGCGGCTCTTAAGGCTAAGGTCAAACTTGGCAAATAATTAACAAATCAATATAATATGTCTGGCATGACACCTATGGATTTTTCATGGGTGTCATATTTTTTTTGTGCAATTTTTCTGATAATTTTACACAAGAAAATTTTGGTTCGCCCTTGACAGCAATATTTTTTGTGATAATATTGTCATTGAAAATTATTTGAACGCACGTTCAAAAAATAATGTGCGATCAGAAAATGGAGGCTTGCACAAATGGCAACTAATACCGAGTATTTGAAGAAAAACCGCTTCAAAGACGCCTACGACGTCATTGTTGTCGGCGGCGGTGTCGGCGGACTGTCCGGTGCCCTGCATGCTGCGAAAGCAGGAAAGTCGGTTCTTCTTCTCGAACAGCACAATCTTCCCGGAGGATTCGCAACGAGCTTTGTCCGTGGCGAGTACGAGTGGGAGGCAACTGTACACGAGATCTTCTGCATCGACTATCCGAATCGCCCGGGCCCGACCCGCATCATGCTGGACGAGCTGGGTGTTGACTGGGAAATGCTCCGTGTCCCAGAGAACTACAGTATCATCCTTCCGGAAGAGGGAATTGACTGTATGGTCCCGACTTCCATCCAGGGAGCCATCGACACTATCGAGGCTGCTGCACCGGGCAACAAGAAAGAGCTGACCCGTTACTTCAAAGTATGCCAGCAGTTCTATGAGGGCATCAACTACTTCAATGACACGGTAAACAATGGTACCAAACCTAGCATCAAAACCATGGTTACCAAATATCCGTATCTTCTTCGGTATGCCAACAAGACGGTTGCTGAAGTCGACAAGGACTTCAAGTTCACCGACCGCTGCAAAGATATTCTCTACGCTTACTGGTGCTACCTTGGACCGGCCCTCGATGAGGAGACCATGGTTCAGTGGGCATATGCACTTTATGGCTACATTGACACCGGAGCATATGTACCGGCACATCGCTCCTATGACTTCGTTCTCTCCCTCGTGGATGCCATCCGCAAGGCTGGCGGTCAGGTCGAAATGAACTGCCGCGTCGACAAAATCCATGTCAAGAACGGTCGAATCCAAGGCGTATCCCTCTATGACGGCACATTTATCAAGACGCATTACATCATGAGCAACACGGCCGCTGAGAACGTCTACCACAACCTTATTGAGCCGAAGAGTGAGGTCCCGGAGTTCAGCATCAAGAAGACCAACGCCATGGTCAACTCCTGTTCCGCCATCACCCTCTATGTTGGTCTTAACAAAGAGGCCAAGGAAATTGGAATTGACCGGTATGACTACTTCATTGGCACCACCATGGATACTGCAAAAATCCATGATGACTGGTACACCCTGAATCCCACAGAGTTTGTCTCCGCCATCTGCCTTGACAACGCTGTACCGGGTGCCACCGGCAAGGGCAAATGCCAGCTCTCCATCACAGGCCTTCTCATGGGCGAGGAGTGGAAGAAAGTCACCCCGGAGAACTATTTTAAGATCAAAGACCGCATGGCGAAGGAGCTCCTTGACATGTGGACCTATGGAACCGGCATTGACCTGACTCCTTATATTGAGGAAGTTGAAATGGTCACCCCGGAGACCTGGAGCCGTTATGCATCCGCTTATCAGGGCCAGGTATTCGGCTACGAGATGAGCCCGTGGAACTCTCTCCTCACCAGAAACCTCGCCGCCAAGGAAGAGCAGAAGAAAGAGATCCATGGTCTCTTCTATGTCGGCGGCCCGTCCAACATCGGCCACGGCTACGGCGGATCCCTGAAGTCCGGTGCCCAGGTCATTGAAAAAATTGAAGAAGAGATGGAGGAGGACAAATAAGATGGGAAAAGAAATCAGAGAGCGTTTTCACAATAAGTCGAAAACCATGCTGGATCTGAAAAAGGTCCGCGCAAAGGAAATCGAGGATCAGTCCTCCGCACTGAACTATTTCAACCCGACGAAGGATCTCGCCAATAAGCTTCATCCGGTCTATGTCTTCACGAAGATTGCCTCTATCGTTGAGGAGACCCCCGACATTCGCACCTATCGCCTTGTTCCGGATTTCTCCAAGGGCACAAAGGATGTTCCGACATTCCGTGCCGGTCAGGCTATCTCCATTTTTGCAGAGATTGACGGCAGCACTATCACCAGACCGTACACCCTTTCTTCCTCTCCCATTGATGCCCTTCAGCAGCACTATTGGGAAGTGACCATTAAGAAAGATAATAACGGTTTCTTCACTCCCTGGCTCTGGGAAAACTGGAAAGTCGGCACTGAGGTCAAATCCTCCAGCCCCTTCGGGTTCCTGTATCATGACTATATCCGCGACACCAATGAAATCGTTGCTATCGTTGGCGGTTCTGGTGTATCGGTAGCCAGAACTCTTGCTAGAGACATCATCCAGAACGATCTTCCTTATAACTGTACAGTCCTCTACGGTGCCCGCACCCAGGCTGACCTCGCATTCAAGGATGAGTTCGACAAGTACGACAAGGAGTCTGGTGGCAAAGTCAAGGTCACCTATGTCCTTTCCGATGAGGGCTCCAAGGATTGGTCTGGTGAGACCGGTTTTATCAATGCTGATATCATCAGTAAGGCCGGTGATCCTGCCAAGAAGACCTATTTCCTCTGCGGCCCCAAGGCTATGTATGACTTCCTTGCCGGTGAGTTCGAAAAACTTGGTGTTCCGAAGTTCCGCGTTCGTCAGGAAGCGGTTGGCTCTGTTGACATCACTAAGTACGAGGAATTCCCGAAGGATCAGATCGGCAAGGTCTACAAGCTGACTGTCACCTGTGGCAATGCCCATGTTGACATTGAGGCAAAGGCAGACGAGTCCATGATGACGGCTCTTGAGCGTAACGGCATTGCCATTCCGGCACGCTGCCGCGGCGGTGAGTGCGGTTTCTGTAACTCTCTTCTCGTCAAGGGCGACGTCTTCTATCGTCCGGACGCTGAATACAGAAGAATCGGCGACCTGCGCTTCAACCATATCCATCCCTGCGTAACTTATCCACTGTCCGACGCTGAAATTGAGATTCAGCTCGTTCAGGAATAACAGAATAAGCAGAATATAGGCACCGGCTGTGAGGGGACTCACAGCCGGTGTTTTGATGTCTTCTATTTTAGGAGACCGCTGTCTTGGCACAGATCATTCCGGCTAAAAACAGCCCCTGAGCAATACTGTTTGTCACCTCTGCAATATAGTTCGCCCGGCGCGTCGAAAAGTCGAGCCGCATGCGCAGAACCGTCATGACAACAAGGCCAAGTGCTCCCAGCAGGAAGAACAGCGGGGCAGGAGGGGACTTCAGAGCTTCCCATAAGAGGTGAATCGCCCCAGAGCGATGGTCCAGAAGGACGGCGAGCAGTACGAGCAAAAAACCAGTGCCCATGACGGGACCGAAATATTTGCTCAGTACCGGGATATCTTTTCCGGAGAATGCTTTCACGACCTTCCAAAGCGCCTTGGCGGTTCCAGCGAGGCCCATGAGTACAGCGCCGACCCAGTAGAGAGGAAACGACCACAGAGACCCAATAAGGGAGATCATTGCCCAGAAGAATAGGACGGGGACGCAGTCGAGCAGCGCCATGCCCGGCGTGGCATCTAACTTGGAAATATTCGAATGATCAGACATTGTAATCCCTCCGGCTCCATTGTAGCAGAAAAAATACCGGCTGCCAGCATTCGGCAGTCGGTATTTGTATTCGACCGATAATTAGTCGTCGTTGTCCTTGGCGGTGGCCTTCTCGAAGATTTCCACAACATGCTCATCCGGCTCCTTGGAGAGCAGGGTGCCGATGACTGCACACAGCATGCCAAAGAAGAAGGCGGGCAGGAGCTCATAGACTCCGGTGGGCTTCGTCAGGAAGTTGTACCAGATCACATCACAGAGTGCACCGCCGAGGATGCCGCTGATGGCCCCGACCTCATTGAACCGCTTCCAGTAGAGGGAGAGGAGGATGACAGGGCCAAATGCAGCACCGAACAGACCCCAGGCGTTCTCGACGATATCCATTACTGCGGCGGCACCGGAACCCCGGGCGCTGGCAATGAAATAGGCGATAACAGAGACAACGAGAACGGTGAGACGGCCCATCCAGAGCAGTTCCTTTTCAGAGGCATTCTTATGGATGAGCGGCTTATAGATGTCCTCTGTGAAAGAGGAGGAAGCGACAAGAAGCTGGGAGTCCGCCGTAGACATGGACGCCGCAATGATGGCCGAAAGCAGGAGGCCGGACACGAATGCCGGGAAGTAGCGTCGGATCATATAGATGAAGACGAGTTCCTGCTTGCCGTTTGTGAGGAGCTGCTCGCCCATGACCATCCTGCCGAGATAGGCAATGAGGATAACACCTGTGAGTGCAATAGTGCACCAGACAATTGCCACGGTGGCAGACTTCTTGATCATGGAAGGCTTTTCAATGCTCATGAAACGCACGAGGATGTGCGGCATTCCACAGTAGCCAAGGCCCCATGCCAGTCCGGAGACGGCTTCCTGCCAGGTGGTTTTAAACGGGTTGCTCGTGAAAGCGTAGACCGTATTGTCTGCAGCATTGGTATAGACTGCATTCAGCGCCGTCGGGTCAAGCTTTGTCGTAGCAACAGTGATAATGGGAACGGCAATGACCGCTATGAGCATGAGCATGCCCTGGAAAAAGTCGGTGAGACAGACAGCCTTATAACCGCCGAGGAATGTGTAGAGGAGGATGATGGCTGCGAATATGATCATGGCCACATGGGGATTCATGCCGGGGATAAGGGTGGTGAACACCTTGGTGCCGGCGACAAAGCCGGAGGCGACATAGAGGGTGAAAGCCACGAGAATGACTGCAGCACAGAGGACAGAGAGAACGTGGTTCTTTGCATGGAACCGATTTTGCAGATACTGAGGAAGTGTTATGGAGTCATCCGCAGCCTTGGAGAACTTCCGCAGGCGTTTTGCCACGAAGATCCAGTTGGCGCTGGTGCCGAGCAAAAGACCGATGCCGAGCCAGATCTGCCCCAGACCGAGGGCAAGGACCGAGCCGGGGAGACCCATAAGAAGCCAGGCTGACATGTCGGAGGCCTGGGCGCTCATGGCGGTGACCCAGGGGCCCATTTGGCGTCCGCCGAGGAAGTACTCGGACTCGCTGTTCCCGCTGCTTCGGGTCTTGAAAAAGTAGTAGAGCCCAATGCCGAGCACTACGATGAAATACAGTATAAAGGCGGCTAGCTCCCAATTCATTCTATCGTTTCTCCTTTTCCTTTGTGTGCTGCTTAGCCCCTGCGGTGCAGGGCATTTTCCGCATCCTTGGAGGAAATTCTGTGGTTCCCTTTCCCCTTGGGCGATCCATTCTTTTTCTCAGCAGAGGAATCCTCCGTCTCCACATACGCTGCAATGTCTTCCCGAGTAGTGGCGGAAAACGTGTGGACTGCGTCCACGATAGCAGCGGGGGCCTCCTTCGGAGTCTTTATCCGAATGCTGTCATAGAACAGAAAGACGAGTGAGAGGATGCTCGAGAGAAATGGGATGATGATCAGAACCTGATACGGAAAGTAGACGCCGGAGGCGTCATTGAAATATATGATTAGGAACGTGACGAGCATGATGACGTCATGGCCTATCATGGTATTACATGTGATCTTGGATGGGTACTGAACCCGGAACCCGGTAATATAGAGCAGTACCGTGAACAGTACAAGGACAATGACCGATGCGGCCTCCACGACCTGATAGCCGGAGGTGATGAACCGATAGAACGACCCGGAGACATAGACCCAGTCCAGGTGCAGAACTGCGGAAAACAGCAGAAGAATATCCGCTGCCAGGCAGAATATGCAGGATACTGGTTTGAGCCAGCGGGCCATGGAATCACCTCGAGTTAGAAAATGGAATATTCAGTGCTGCCGGTCTGTTCGGTGCCGTCTCCAAAGACAAAGTCCTTGAGGCGGTCGGATGCCACGTCGATATCAAAGACCAGCGAGGAGCCGGCATTGGTGTACTCGTCACGGTAGAGACCGGACTCGGGGACGGACTTCTGCAGAATTTCATAATTCTTGTAGCGGAGTCCGGCGCCGATGGCCAGGTTCATAAGATTGATGCTGTGCAGATCCGTCTGTACGTAGGGAAGGCATTTGCGGATGGCATTCAGCCGCTCCATAGTGGAGAGACCGGACATTTTATCCTTCACTGCGGAGACTACGAGACGCTGACGGCGGGTCCGCTCAATATCCGAGTCCAGCTTACGGATTCGGCAGAACATGAGGGCCTTTTCCCCGTTCAGATGGACTTTGTCACCGTAGTCGAAATGGAGCTGGTTTCCGGTGAGGGACCATTTGTACCAGGTTCGGTTCAGGTAGCTGGCCTCCCGGTAAGTCACCGGTACATCCACACCGCCGAGGGCGTCAATGAGTTCCTCAAACGCCTCAAAGTTTACCGCGGCGTAGTTGTTTATTTTGATTCTGTAGTTGTATTCAATGGTGTCGATGACCAGCTGGATACCACCCTCCGAGCAGGAGGCGTTAAGCTTGTTCATTCCATGACCGGGGATTTCCACGTAGCTGTCACGGAGGAAAGAGGTGAGTTTGATTTCCTTATGGTGTTTGTCAATTGTGACCAACATCATGGTATCGGCACGGGAGATGGTCTCGCCGGGCCGTGCGTCGACGCCCAGCAGGAGAATGTTTTTCACGCCGGGGCTCTTGCGCAGTGAAATAGAGGAGATATATTGGTTTCCCCTGTGCACTTTCCCGTTGTAGTCTATGGCGCCGAAAATGGCATGGGCTATGATGGCGTAGATGAGGAAGAGTACCAGCAGGATGATGAAAATATTGCGGATGGGATGGCGCTGCTTTTTCCGGCGGACAGCAACGGGCTGCTGCGGACCGCGCCCCCGGGGCGGCTGATTCCGGTAGCCTCCGGACTGGCGGTACTGGGGTCTCGGCGCAGAACGCTGCGGTTCTCTGTGCTGTGGCTGCCGATACTGGGTTCTCTGCTCCGGCCGCTCCCCGCGGTTTCGGTAACGAGGACGTTCCTCCTCCGGGGGATTCTTCCGATTTCGGTTGAAATATACGTCTGGCATGCGGAAAGTTCCTTTCCCATCGTATCATGGCGAATATAATACCGTAATTTTACGCTAGCACATAAAATTTTACAAGCGCTTTATGGGCCGGATTGACTTTTCCGAAACGCCAGTGTAAAATTTTACTCCGTGACCGGGCAGGGCAGCTGCTGGCACAGCAATGTGCGAGAGGAAAGTCCGAGCCCCATAGAGCAGGATAACGGCTAACGGCCGCCGAGGGTGACCTCAGGGAAAGTGCAACAGAGAGATACCGCCAAACCTCCCGGCTTCCCGGGCAGGTGGCAAGGATGGAAAGGCGAGGTAAGAGCTCACCAGCGTGGTGGAGACATCACGGCTATGTAAACCCTATCCGGAGCAACACCGACTTGAAGTGGTCTGCTCGGCCTATACTTCAGAAGGGTGGCTTGAACGGCCCAGCAATGGTCCGTCTAGATAGATAGTTGCCTTAAACGACAGAACTCGGCTTATTACCCCGGTCACATTTTTTGACACCGTACAGGGAGCACCGGAAGGTGTTCCCTGATTTTTTTTGGTTTCGTCTAATAAAATAGGTATAAGACTATATAATATATATATGCGATTCACTTATGGCACAACAATGAGAGGAGGCGGCACCTTGGAACAGGAGTACGAGAACCTGTGCGGCATTACCGAGGAAATCGTCTACCGCAAAGAGGAGACCGGCTTTACCGTCATGGACCTCTCCACAGAGGACGGTGAGCTTGTGACCGTGGTCGGTGTTCTCCCGGATATCTCGCCCGGAGAGGAACTGCAGCTCACCGGCCGCTGGGACAACCACAACAAGTTTGGCCGCCAGTTCCGGGCAGAACTCTGTGAACGGAGCATGCCGAACACTGAGGCGCAGGTCCTGAAATACCTCTCCAGCGGCTCTGTGAAGGGCATTGGTCCTGCCACGGCCGCGCGCATTGTCGAGGCCTTTGGCGAGAACACCTTTGATGTCCTTGCCAATTCCCCGGAGCGTCTGGCCGGGGTACGGGGCATCTCCATGAAAAAGGCCCAGGCCATCTGTCAGGAGTTCAAGGAGCAGTTTGCGGTCCGGGAAATCATGATGTCCCTGGAGAATCTGGGTCTGTCCTCCACTTATGCCATCCGCACCTATCAGGTGCTCGGTGACGACTCGGTCAAGAGAGTGCAGGAGAACCCCTACCTGCTGTGCACGCCAGAAATCGGTCTGCCGTTTGAGTCCGCCGACTCCATCGCCGCCTCACTGGAGAATCCGCCGAATGAGACGTACCGCATCCATGCGGGCATTTTGCATGTTGTGACCCATAACCTGGGAAATGGCCATACCTGTCTTCCACGGGACAAGCTGCTTCACCCCTGCGCCTCTCTGCTCGGCACCAATGACGACACCATAGACATTGCCATTGACGAAATGACGGAGACGTTTCAGCTCTGCACCGCAAAGCTGCAGGGACGAGAATTCGTATTCCTTCCGTATATCTATGACGCAGAGCTGCAGACGGCACGGCGCATCAAGGTCATGGTGAACTTTCCGCCTGCCGGTTCCCCGGTCTCCGACGAGGACATTCTGAAGGTGGAGAGGGAAAATGGTCTGCACTATGAGAAGAAGCAGCGCGAGGCCATTGTCACGGCGCTGGAGCGGGGCATCCTCATTCTCACTGGCGGACCGGGCACCGGAAAAACCACCACGGTGAACGGCATCCTGGAACTCTTTGAGGAGCGGGGACTCAACGTGGTGCTCACGGCTCCCACGGGCCGGGCCGCCCAGAGAATGTCGGAAATCAGCGGACGGGAGGCCAAGACTATCCACCGCCTGCTGGAGGCCGAGCGCACCGGACGGGAGCGCATGACGTTTGCACGGAACGTGCGAAACCCCATTGAGGCGGACGCCGTCATCGTGGACGAGCTCTCCATGGTGGACACCGTTGTGTTTGCCGCCCTTATGGATGCATTGCCTTTGACCTGCCGACTTGTTATGGTGGGAGACTCGGATCAGCTGCCACCGGTGGGAGCGGGCAATGTCCTGTCTGATATGATCGCCTCCGGACTTCTCCCCGTAGTGGAGCTCACCGAGGTGTTCCGTCAGGCGCAGATGAGCCTCATCGTCACCAACGCTCATCGGGTCGTGGCCGGGGAAATGCCGGAACTGGACCGGACAGACCGGGACTTTTTCCACATGGAGCGCAACAGTGCCAGAAAGACAGCGGAGGATATCGTTGGCCTCTACACGACCCGACTGCCGGCCGCCTATGGCTACAACCCAGTGGAGGACATTGAAATTCTGTGCCCGTCCCGGAAAGGGGAGTGCGGCACGGTGAACCTGAATCGCATCCTGCAGGAGGCGGTGAATCCGCCCATGCGCGGCAAGTCGGAAATCCGGCTCCAGACGCGCACGTTCCGCGAGGGCGACAAGGTCATGCAGGTCAAAAACAACTACAACATTGAGTGGACCCGGGAAGGGGAAGAGGGCAGCGGTATCTTCAACGGGGACGTGGGAATCATCCGCGCCATCGACCGTGCCTCCGGACAAATCAAAATCAATTTTGAGGGGCGCATCGTCACCATCCCCTCGGATAATCTCGGGGATATTGAACTGGCCTATGCGGTCACAGTGCACAAGAGCCAGGGCAGTGAGTTCCAGGCGGTCATCATGCCAATTATCGACGTCCCGCCTCAGCTCTGCTACCGTAACCTGTTCTATACGGCCATAACGCGTGCCCGCTCCAAGATGATCACCATTGGCAGAAAAGCCCAAATTGCCCAAATGGTGGAGAATGACCGCAAGTTCCGGCGCTACTCGGCTCTGCGGGACTTCCTTCTCATGGAAGAATGAAAAACAATATCTCGGAAAACATCCTATCTATCCTGTTTCCTCCACGCTGCCTCTACTGCGGGAAGCGGGTAGAGGTGGGGCTGGACATCTGTGATGAGTGTGAACGAAAGCTGAATCGCATATCCCCACCATACTGTCTCTGCTGCGGAACGTCATTGGACGACTGCACTTGTCGCAAACAGGCTCATGCTTACGGGGAGGTAGTGGCGCCATTTTACTATGAGGGCCCTGTCCGCGAACTTCTCCTGCAGCTGAAATATGGCGGGAAAGAGGATATTGCCCGCTATCTCGCCGGAGAAATGACAAAGGTCATCCGGGAGCGCTTCTTCGGCATCCGGTTTGACCTCCTGACCTGTGTGCCCACCACGGCGGACCGAATTGACAGCAGGGGATACAACCAGGCCCAGTCCCTGGCGGAGCTGCTGGCACCGGACCCGCAGACCGGCCTGCTTGAGAAAGTGGAGCGGGACTACTACGTCCTAAAGAAGCATCCCACCGGGAAAATGCAGCACTTTCTCGGGGCATCCGGGCGCCGCGCCAATATACGAAACGCCTTTTCCCTCCGACCAGGCCGCAGCGTCGAAGGAAAGACCATACTCCTCGTGGACGACATCGTCACCACCGGGGCAACGGCGGAGGAGTGCACGGAAATTCTGCGCCTGAACGGCGCCCGCCAGGTGGAGGTGGCCTGTGCCGCCGTGACCCGGACGAAAGCTTTACAGAACGGTCGAAAAGATTTATTATTCTAACGTAATTATCGGTTTTCGGGAAGGTGAAAACTCTTGCCAGGCATCAATATCGGTATCGACCTCGGTACAACTACAGTTATTGCATATCAAGAGGGGAAAGGCATTATCATGTCGGAACCCTCTGTTGTCGCATACCGAAAAACCACTGGCAAGATCATTGCTGTCGGCCGCAAGGCCTATGAAATGCTCGGGAAAGAGAGCCGCTCCGTCATCGTCATCCGCCCCATGCGGGACGGTGTCGTCTCGAATTTTCATGTGACAGAACAGCTTCTGCGCCACGTTATCATGCAGATCTGCGGCAGTGAAATCTTCCGTCCGAACATCATTGTGAGTATGCCGGGAACCGTAACCAGTCTGGAACGCCGTACCATCATGGATGTCATCCTTGCCAGCGGTGCCGGCAGGGCCTGCCTTATGGAAGAGCCACTTGCCGCGGCCATCGGTGCTGGGGTTGACATCCTGGAACCCTCCGGCGTCATGATCGTTGACTTGGGTGGAGGCACTACAGATGTTGCCGTTGTCACCATGGGTTCCATGGCACTTGCCACTTCTGTACGCTGTGCAGGAAACGCCATCAATAATTCCATCTATAAGTACTGCAAGCGGGAGCGGGGAATTGTCATCGGCGAACAGACTGCCGAAAATATCAAGATCCAAATTGGAGGGGCCATCCGTCGGGAGGGCCTCATTGCCATGTCCGCCAAGGGCAAGGACTACATTTCCGGCATGCCTGTGGAGTTTGAAATCGACTCCGACGAGGTCTACTATGCCATCCGTGAGGATATCCGCACCATTCTCCGTGCCATCCACGACGTTTTGGAGCGCACTCCGCCAGAGCTCTCATCAGATATTCTTGACACTGGAATTATCCTCACCGGCGGAACAGCCTTTATGTACGGCTTGAAAGAGGCAGTGGAGAATTCCACAGGAATAAAGACCCGTGTGGCCGAAGACCCGGTCAACTGTGTTGCCAACGGTATTGGCAGTGTCCTCAGTGACATGGATGAGTACGAGTCCAACGGATATCTCTTTATGGCGCACGACGAAATCAACTATCTTAACGAGGATGAGAAAGAGGAGGAGGCCCAGTGAAAATCCAGTTCACGGTCCCGGAACTCCATGAGCCCGACGGGGGCGCCAGCAGCGGGAATGACTCTCTGGACCGCCGCTATGGCGAACCGGTCTTTGACGCCCTGAACGAGGGCGTAGCGCCCGGCGGACTCACCAACCGCGGCGACATCAAAATGCTTATCTGCTACATGCTGAAGGCAGTCGGTCAGCCGGTCTCCAAGGCTATGATCGGTGAGGTGGTCCAGGAGGAGGAAATTGCCAACTACTTCGAGGCCATGAATGCCATCAGCGAACTGCTGGAAATTGGCAACCTCTCGGAGACCACCGAGGACGGCGAGGAAATCCTCTCGCTGACCGAGCGCGGCAGCAATGCCGTAGATGTGGTCCAGGACGACATTCCGAAGACGGTTCGGGAAACTGCCGTGAAGTCCCTGGTCCATTTTTTGACCCGGGAGAGAAACGCCCGGGAAAATGAGGTGGAAATTACCCGGCTGCCCGACGGCGGGTACAATGTGACTTTTAAATTGATGGACCGTGAATCGCCCATGATGGAGCTCACCATGTATGTGGCGGACCGGGACCAGGCAGAAATCCTCCGGAACAACTTTGTGGACGACCCCGCGAAAGTGTACTCGGCGGTGCTGGCTGCGCTGCTGGTGGAATGAAAAGATAAATATTGGACGCCGGATCAAAGGAGATATGAAAAATGAGTTCCTTTAAAGACTTAAGAGTCGTGGATAACTTCTACCAGACGTCATCCTTTTTCCCAATGCCCACGCTCAGCATAGGAACGCGGAACGAGGACGGCAGCATGAACCTGGGTTCGTACAGCCTCTGCTTCCCGTACTATATTGCCGGAAAAGAGTATTACGCAATGCTTCTGGAGTGCCGGAACAATTCCAACACCTGCCAGAACATCCTGCGGACCGGGAGATGTGCCATCAACTTCATGCCGGATGACAAGAAGACTTTCAAAGAAATGGTCCGTCTGGGGTATCCGGGACCGTCCGCTGAAAAAATGAAGGACTGCAAGTTCGAATTTGAAGATGGACTGGCAGATCCGGCGGACCCGAACCGGCCACAGGTCAACGCGCAGGCTTTCCAGGTCTTCGAGTGTACCTGGGACTCTTCTCTGGAGAATGGTGGTAAATACAAACCCGGTGAAATGGACGGCTACGAGCCCCCATATAACGACTTCAACGGTATTACTTCGAAGTTCGGCGCCCACTTCATCCTGAAAATTGACAAAGTTCTCATCAAACCGCAGTACTATGATGCCATTGTGGACGGCATCACCGAGAAGGATTTCCCTCCAGTTCCGGTCGACTACGGTTACCGTGACTCCAAGAACTTCTGGTACACGCCGTTCCCACGCTTTAAGAAGCCGCATGCAGAGCCCGTTCCAGCACCGAAGGAAGTGGACCTCAAGTCCATTCGCTTTGCTGCCGACCGCTGTGACGACACCGTTAAATTCACGGATGACGCCCTGCAGAACTTCGTCAAGGTCCCGCGTCCATTCTTGAAGACTGTCCTTATGGGCTGTGTGGAGTGGGCCAAGGAGAACAACGTCACGCTGATCACAGACAAAGAAGTAAAAATCATCAACGACAAGCGTAACGCGGAAAAGGAAGCCCGCAAGCGGAAAAAGTAAGCTATAATATTTTTAGGCTCTGCCACCGGCGTGGCAGGGTATTTTCATTCTGGGGGGCGATGCACATGACTCTAGTCCAGGCAACGGATCTTCATTATCTGTCACAGCGTCTTACGGACAACGGCCCGGCGTTTGAGCGTGCAGTTCTGCATGGGGACGGCAAGATTGCCCTTCGTATTGAAGAATTGGCCGAAGGTTTCACGGAGGACATATGCCGCATGAAACCGGAATTCTTAATTTACAGCGGAGACCTGAGTTACAACGGGGAAACCGAAAGCCATAAAGATCTGATCCGGAAACTGCACCGTATGGAGACTGCCGGGACCAAGGTTCTTGTCATTCCCGGCAACCATGATATGGAAAGTCCCAGAGCAAAAACTTATCAGGAAGAAAAAGTCCTTCCGGCAGCGACCCCGACCAAAGAAGAGTTCTTTGAACTGTATCGTTCATTCGGATATGACCAGGCGGAATCCCGTGCACCGGACAGTTTCAGTTATGCATTCTCGGCTGGAGAAAATCTTGTCATCCTTATGTTGGACGCCAATTCAGTCCACTTTAACACGCTGTCCGATGAGACACTTGCCTGGGCGGAAGAACAGCTGAAAAAGGCATCAAAAGTGGGAAGAAAGGTCCTTGGCGTGACCCATGAAAATCTGTTTGCCCACAGTGACCTGATCTCCAGGAACTTCCGGTTGGAGAACGCGGATGCACTGAGAAAACTGTATTTGAAATACGGGGTGCACTGCAATCTGAGCGGCCATATCCATCTGCAGCATATTCAGACAGAAGACGGAATTACGGAAGCGGCGACTGGAGCTCTTTCCGTCGGGCATCTTTCCTATGCCGTTTTGAATTGGGACGGCTCTGTTCTGACTTATCAGAAGCAGCCGGTTTCCGGGCATGAAGACTTGCACCGGGAAGCAGAGCAGATTTTCCCCAGCTCCTCTTATAAAATGGCACGGGCTGTTCTGGAACAGGACAGCTCCTTGAACGGAGAGGAAAAAGACAGAGCATCCTCTCTGTTTGCAGAAATGAATACGGCATATTTTCAGGGGGATCCAATGGATCTGTCTGGAAGGGAACAGGAACTGAATATTTTGAAATCTGCAGGCGGGCAGCTGGGTCCGTTTACTTCGTCCATTGCCCGGGACCTTAATAAAAAAATTGACAATCAGAATGCTGTTATAAGACTGTAGAAAACAATAAGAAAAAGGGGCTGTATCACCTGATACAGCCCCTTCTAATAATATTTATCCCTCTAATATCTTATAGATAAGCGGCTCCTTCTCCGGCTCCTCCTCTGAAATGGTCAGCGACGACAGGTACCGGTCTTCCGCATCCCGTAGAGAGCGCTCCCGCTTCGTGCGTAGGATGGCCAGCGTGTCGCCCACCTGGACGGGCTCACCGGTCTTCTTTAAAATTTGGATTCCGGCGGAGTAGTCTACGGCATCGTCCATGGTCTCACGTCCTGCTCCGAGTATGCAGCTGGCAAGGCCGATTCCCTCCGTGTCCATGTTGGTAACATAACCGCTCTGCGTGGCGCGGATGACCTGGGTGAAGCGACTCGTCTCGAAGCACTCCGGGTGATCCACCAGATTGGAATCGCCGCGTTGGGCCTTGACCATTAGGCGGAGACGGTCTTTGGCGGCGCCGCTTCGGATGGTCTCCAAAGCGAGTTCTTTTGCTTTCTCAAACGGAGTATCAAAGCAGGAGGAGTACATGAGCCCGGCAAGGGTGGTACTAAGTTCCAATAGGTCCCTCGGACCATCACCACTCAGGGTCTGGATGGCCTCGATGACCTCCAGACTATTACCCACATTGTGGCCGAGGGGTTCCTCCATGCTGCTGATAACAGCGGTCATGCGGCGGCCGGCCTTTTGGCCGATACCAATCATGATTTCCGCCAGTTCCACAGCGTCTTCTTTTGTCTTCATAAAAGCGCCGCTGCCATATTTGACATCCAGTACAATGTTCTTGCACCCGGCCGCCAGCTTCTTACTCATAATGGAGGAGGCAATGAGCGGCTTGCTCATGACCGTGGCGGTCTCGTCCCGCAGAGCGTACAGCTTTCCGTCCGCAGGGGTCAAGTGACCGGTTTGGCCGACAATGGCAAGTCCAATTTTATTGACCTGCTGCATGAACATGTCCTCGGACATTTCACAGATCATGCCGGGGATGCTCTCCAGCTTGTCCAGTGTGCCGCCGGTGTGACCCAGTCCGCGGCCGGACATTTTGGCCACTTTACAGCCCATGGCTGCCGCGGTGGGAGCAACGACCAGGGAAGTCTTGTCGCCGACACCGCCAGTGCTATGTTTGTCTGCAGTCGGTCCGTCAATAGGTGACAAATCAAGGATGTCCCCGGAACGTTCCATGGTGAGTGTCAGTTCCGTAGTCTCCTCCATAGTCATGCCGTTGCAACAGATGGCCATGAGCAGGGCAGATGCCTGGGCATCCGGTATTTTCCCGCTGCAGTATTCGTTGATGAAAAAGCGGATTTCCTCGGCGGTGAGCTCATTGCCGACCCGTTTTTTCTCAATAATGTCATACATTCTCATAGGTTTTCTCCTCCAAAGCCCTTGGGGAACAGTTCTCCCAGGGTATGGTGCTCAATACTGCCGGAACTGTCACGAAAGACCAGTCTCATGTCCTCCGGACAGAACTCCGACAACACCTGGCGACAGATGCCGCACGGGTAACAGAACATTTCCGGTTCTCCCTCCCTCGCGCCGACAATGGCGAGAGCGGAAAACTCTCTCTGGCCGTCATACACCGCGCGAAAAATGGCTGTTCGTTCTGCACAGTTCGTGGCACCGAACGAGGCGTTCTCAATATTGCACCCCTGGTATACTGTGCCATCTTTACAGAGCAGCGCGGCGCCTACACGGAAATGGGAGTAGGGGGCATAGGCGTGTTCTCTGGCCTGAGAAGCCAGTTCCAAAAGCTCTCGATCCGTCATTCCAAAGCCACCGCCGTCTCCAGAGCAATTTCCATCATCTGTGTAAACGTCTTCTCCCGGTCCTCCGAGGGGAGGCTGAGCCCGCGGAGCGGGCAGTCGGAGATGGTGCAGAGAGCGAGGGCATTCTTGCCGGCCCTTGCTGCATTCATGTATAACGCAGCGGATTCCATTTCTGCGGCGAGCACGTTGTGCATTTTCTGCCACTCGGCGAGGCTGTGGGAGTCACTGTAAAAGGTGTCTTCGGAGAGGAACTCTCCCACTTTCAGTGGAATGCCGAGCCGTTCCGCCGTCCTGTCTGCCAGTTTCAAAAGGGAGTAGCTGCAGGCAGGGGCGTAGGTGCCTGGCAAATCGTACTGGTCTGCAAAGTTGGAATTGGTACTGGCGGCAATGCCGGCCACAATGTCCCGCAGTTCCAACTCGTCCGAGATAGCCCCGGCGGAGCCAATTCTTATAATGTTTTCCACATCATAGAACTGAAATAGTTCGTAGCTGTAGATTCCGATGGAGGGGATACCCATGCCGCTCGCCATGACAGAAACCCGGGTTCCGTGATAGGTTCCCGTATAGCCCTGAATGCCCCGAACGTTGTTTACGAGTTCGGCGTCTTCCAGAAAGTTTTCAGCAATGAAGCGGGAACGCAGCGGGTCGCCGGGCATGAGGACCGTCTTGGCAAAGTCCCCTGGCTTTGCGGAGTTGTGGGGAGTGGGGGTGTTGCTCATAACTGATGTTCCTCCTTTGCAATGCCGACGATGCGGCTGGTTCCGAGCCGGTCGGCTCCGAGAGCGAGAAATTTTTCGGCGTCTGCGATGGAGTGGATGCCGCCCGCCGCCTTTATCTTTGTATTTCCTTTGATATTCTCTGCAAAGACCTCCACGTCCTCAAACGTGGCGCCGGCGGCGGAAAACCCGGTGGAGGTCTTGATATAGTCAGCAGGGGAGGCGTCGACGATCTGCGTGATCTTGATACGCTCCTCCGGAGTCAGTTCACAGGTCTCGACGATGACTTTCAGGATGCGGCCGCCACAGGCTTCTTTCACCGAACGGATCTCGTTGCTGATTTCGTCCCATTTCCGGTCCTTTACCAGACCGCGGTTGATGACCATGTCGATCTCGTCTGCTCCGTTCTTGACGGCGTCTGCGGCCTCTGCAGCCTTGATGGCAGCCGTGTTATAGCCGTTGGGAAAACCGATGACGGTGCAGATACGCATTCGGTCTTCGACATACTGGCGGGCATCTGTCACATAATATGGCGGAATGCAGACGGAGGCGGTTCCATATTTTATGGCATCATCACAGAGCGTATGGATTTCCTCTGTGGTGGCAGTGGGCCGCAGGAGCGTGTGGTCCACGTGGGAAAGAATTTCATTTATCTGCATGGCAGTGTTCCTTCCTTTATAGGATTCTCTTCCTGTCAATTTTACAATAATACCGATGTGGTCGCAATGGAATCCCCTTTTGTAACGGTTGTAAAGAATGGTTGGGTCTGATAAAATATTTTTGTTATAAACTCATAAACAGGGGAGTGGTCGAGACGAAAAAACAGTATTCGGTCTCTCTGGAAAAAATCATAAAATCCGAGAATTATACTCCGGTCTATATGCCGAAGCCTCCGGAGGAAATTCTCATCAATTCCATGGAAGTAAATCGCCCGGGTCTCATATTGGCAAAATATGACACAAATTTTGCCCCGGAGCGCATTGAGTTCGTGGGGAACTCCGAGTATCTCTACCTTGCCGGTCTGGATGACAAGGAGAGAGAAAAGTCCATTGAACGTCTCATGAGTTCTCATCCGGCGGCTGTGGTCTTCTCGGTACAGGTGGATGACATCTTTATTCAGAACAATTTTGTGGAGCCCGCCAAGTATTACAGCATACCGGTCATGAAATCTATGGATGAGACCTCGTTTGCAACAGCTTCGCTGGTCTCTTACCTGAACGTTGAACTGGCCGACAGGGAGACACGCCACGGTGTACTCTGTGAGGTTTCCGGCGAGGGTGTTCTCATTGTCGGTGAGAGCGGTGTCGGAAAGAGCGAGTGCGTTGTGGAGCTCATCAAGCGCGGTAACCGCTTGGTTGCCGACGACGCGGTGGAAATCCGCAAAGTCTCCAAAAAGACACTGGTCGGCTCTGCTCCGGACAATATCCGGCATTTCATTGAGCTGCGCGGCATCGGTATCATAGATGCGCGGCGCATCTTCGGTATGGGCGCTGTAAAAATGACCTCGAAAATTGATCTGGTCATCTCCCTTGAGGCCTGGGACGAGACAAAGGCCTATGAGCGCATGGGTATCAATGACGAGACCATGGACATTCTTGGCATCCAGGTGCCGCTCTACACGGTTCCGGTCAGCCCTGGCCGAAATCTTGCCATCATCATAGAGACAGCGGCACTCAACAACCGCCTTAAGAAAATGGGACATAATTCTGCGAAGGAACTGCTGAAACGTCTCGGCATGTACGACGATGCCGAACAGCTGGATGACAGCAACGGTGCAGACGACATCTGGCATACGCAGTGACAACGCAATTTAAGGGAGGAAATAAAATGTATAGTGTAGGTATTGATCTCGGAGGTACCAATATTGCCGCCGGCGTAGTGGATCTCGACACCTATAAAATCGTGGGCAAGGCCTCTGTTCCAACAGATATCCCGCGCCCTGCAGAGGAAATTGCCGACTCCATCAAACAGGTCGTGCTCATGGCACTTGTCGAGGGCAGTGTCCTCATGGATGATATCGTCTCTATCGGTATCGGAACCCCTGGCGCTGTCACAAAGGGCGGTGTCGTAGAATTTGCCGGAAATCTCGGCTTTGTCAATACGCCTCTCGGTGAACTGGTCTCCGAGCGCGTCGAAAAAAAGACCTATGTGGGAAATGACGCCAACTGCGCCGCTCTCGGCGAGCAGGTCGCCGGCTGCGGTGACGGCGTGGAGAACTTTATTGCCGTGACCCTCGGCACTGGTGTTGGCGGCGGCATTATCGTCAATAACCGCCTTCTCACCGGCATAAACGGTGCTGCCGGAGAAATTGGCCATGTCGTCATCGACATGGGCGGTGAGGCCTGCACCTGCGGCCGTGCTGGCTGCTTTGAAGCCTATGCCTCTGCTACGGCTCTCATCCGTGAGACAAAGGACGCCCTCATCCGTGACCGGAAAAAGGAGTCTCTAATCTGGAAAATCATCGACGGCTCCCTGGAGAACGTTAACGGAAAAGTTCCGTTTGACGCTGCCGAAGAGGGAGACAAAATTGCAAAGGGCGTCGTTGACCAGTATATCCATTATCTCGGAATCGGCTGTGCCAACCTCATCAATATCTTCCAGCCGGATGTGCTCTGCATCGGCGGCGGTATCAGCAAACAGGGAGACTCCCTTATCAACCCCCTCAAGAAGGTTATTGATGAGGAGCGTTTTACCAAGGGGACGAAAAAGCAGACGAAGATCTGCGCTGCCACCCTCGGCAATGATGCCGGAATCATCGGTGCTGCCCTTCTCTCCGACGAGAACTAAACATGCTTGCCCATTTAACGGGCAGGTACTATAATGAATCTCAAAAAAGCTGAGGAGAAGTGGCCATGTACGAAAATATCCAGAGGATCGCAGAGGAAGCCGGCTGTCTGTGCACCCGGAACGCCCCTCTGAGTGGATACACCACCTTTAAAATCGGAGGTCCTGCATCCCTCCTCATTGAACCGGCCAGTGTGGACTCCCTCTCGAAGGTCCTCCGCGCCTGCAGTGCGGAAGGGGTGACGCCCCTGGTACTCGGTCGGGGCAGCAATGTCCTGGCACCGGACGAGGGCATTGACAATGTTGTCATCGTCATGGGGGAGCATTTCTCAAAGATAGAGTACTGTGGAAGCGAAATGATCAAGGCCCAGGCCGGTGCGCCAGTCATCCGTCTCTGCAAATTCGCTCTCGAGTATAAGCTCGGCGGTCTGGAATTTGCCTATGGCATCCCCGGCTCAGTGGGCGGCGGTATCTATATGAACGCCGGTGCCTACGGCGGCTGCATGAAAGATGTCGTTCTGGTCGTCGACTATCTGGACTATGAGGGCAACCGTGGATCCTGGGCGGGAGACGAACTCGGTCTCTCCTACCGCCACAGTAATTTCATGGACGGTGGCAAAATCATCACTTCCGTCATCTTCAAGCTCCAGAAGCGGGACCCGGAGGTCATCAAACAGAAAATGGATGCCCTAATGGCCCGTAGGCGGGAAAAGCAGCCGCTGGAGTATCCCAGTGCCGGCAGCACATTCAAGCGCCCGGAGGGTTACTTTGCCGGAAAACTTATCCAGGACAGTGAACTCATGGGTAAGCAGATCGGCGGAGCTCAGGTCAGCACAAAGCACGCAGGCTTTGTCGTGAACAAGGGCGGTGCCACCGCCAAGGACGTGAAAGACCTCATCGCATTTGTGCAGAAGACAGTCAAGGAGAAATTCGGCGTCGACATGGAGCCAGAGGTGCGCATCCTTTGACCCGTTGGCAACGTAAGAAAAAATAACAGGCAGGAGCCCGAATCCGTTGAGGAGCGGGCTCCTGTTTTGCTATAATAAAATGACATATTATCGGGAAAAGGGGAGAGTATTATGGATTTTCTGATTGTCACGGGGCTTTCCGGCTCCGGTAAATCCAAGGCCATGGAAATGCTGGAGGATATTGACTACGTCTGCATAGACAATCTGCCGCCGAAGCTCCTGCCGTCCCTCGGCCAGATCATGGCGCGCAGCGAGTCCAATGCCAAGACAGCGGTCGTCATAGACGCCCGTTCCGGCGCCTCCTATACCACTCTCTCCAACTCACTGCAGGAACTGAAAAATATGGGTGTTGTTTATCGGCTCCTCTTCATCGACTGTGAAGATGATGTCCTTCTGAAACGCTACAATGAGACCAGAAGGCGTCATCCTCTGGCGAGAAAGTATAACAACTCAGTAAAAGATGCCATTGAGGCGGAACGGAAACTGCTGGACCCGCTGAAGTCCCAGGCGGACTATGTCATTGACACGAGTCAAATGAAGTCCCGCCAGTTAAAGGAGCGCATTGCCGGACTGTTTGCCGGCAGCATTGACAATACGCTTCAGGTACAGTGCATTTCCTTTGGCTACAAATACGGCATTCCTGCGGATGCCAATCTGGTATTTGACATGCGCTGCCTTCCGAACCCGTTCTACGTTCCGGAACTGAAGGTGAAGACTGGCTTGGATTCCGCTGTCTTCGACTATGTCATGAGCTTTGAGTCCTCCCAGGAGGTCCTGAAGCGAATTGACGCCTTTATCGACTACTCTTTGCCTCTCTACGTGAAGGAGGGAAAAAGCGACATCGTCATTGCTTTCGGCTGCACCGGCGGTCAGCACCGCTCGGTGACATTTGCGGAGGCTGTGTATCGCCGACTGAAACAGAAGGGTATCCGAACCACTGTTATGCACCGGGACGCCGAGCGCAACAGCAGTGAAGTGAAGTCCAGAGGGGTTTGATCCATGTCGTTTTCCAAAAATGTAAAAATGGAGCTCCTGGAGCGGGCGGCCGTGAACCGGGAGACGGGGGAAACGGAATCTCCCTGCTGCCACCACGCGGAGCAGTATGGCCTCTTTCTCTTCAACCGGAGTTTTAGTCCGCGAGAGGTCGCACTGAAGACCGAGCATCGTGCTCTGGCGGAACGGTATGCGGATGACGTCGAGGAGCTCACCGGACACCGCCCCAAAATAGAGGAGTCCGCCGCCGGAAATTTCCGTGTCCGGGTAGAGGACAAAGCCGACCGGCTCAAAATACTGGATGTCTTTGGCTACAGTGGGGAGGAGATCAACCGGAGGCTGAATCGCGCAAACCTGGAATTTGACTGTGACTACGGCGCATTCCTCCGTGGGGCATTCCTCTCCTGCGGCACTATCACCAACCCGGAGAAGGACTACCATGTGGAGTTCGTCATTGCCCACAAAGTTTTGAGTGACGACCTCCAGACCCTTCTCTCGGAACTGGATCTGTTCCCCAAATACATTGGGCGCAACGGCTCTCACATTGTCTACTTTAAGGACAGCGAGAGCATTGAAGATCTGCTCACCTTGATGGGGGCAACGGAGAGCTCCCTGGAAATTATGCAGACGAAGGTCTATAAGGATATGCGGAACAAAGTGAATCGCCGCATGAATTTTGAGAACGCCAACTCCTCCCGGGCATTTGATGCCGCCTACCGCCAAATGGAGGCCATCCGCTACATTACCGAGCGGAAAGGCTTTGAATATTTTCCGGTGGAGCTGCGGGAACTGGCACGGCTCCGGCTGGAAAATCCGGACTACACGCTGAAGGAGCTGGCAGAAAATTTGTCGGAGCCCATCTCCAAGTCCGGCGTGAACCACAGAATGAAAAAAATCCTCGAAATGTACGAGGATATGAAAAAGAAAGACTGACAGGGGGGAGACCGCATGGCATTTACGCATCTGCATGTACATAGTGAATACAGTCTGCTGGACGGCGCGTGCCGTGTCGGTGACCTAGTGGATCGGGCTAAGGAGCTCGGCATGAAGTCGGTGGCAATAACGGATCACGGAGTCATGTACGGCGCATGTGACTTCTATAAGAAAGCGACGGCAGCGGGTATAAAGCCCATCATAGGCTGTGAGGTCTATGTCGCTGCCGGAAGTCATTACGATCGGGAATCCTCCCTTGCCAACACCCGTTACCATCTGATCCTGCTCTGCGAGAACCAGGAGGGGTATCAGAATCTTATCAAAATGGTCTCGCTGTCCTTCACGGAGGGCTTTTACCGCAAGCCCCGGGTGGATAAAGATCTGCTGCGGCAGTATTCCGGCGGGCTCATTGCCCTCAGCGCCTGCCTTGCCGGAGAGGTGAACCAGAATCTCCTGGCCGGGGACTATGAGAAGGCCCGCCAGGCGGCGGAGGAGTACCGGGATATCTTTGGCCTGGACAATTTTTTCCTCGAACTCCAGAATCATGGACTGCCAGAGGAACTGCAAATCCAGCCGCAGATCATCCGCCTCTCCAAGGAGACCGGAATTCCTCTGGTGGCCACCAACGATGTGCACTATCTGCAAAAAGAGGACGCCCGGACCCAGAATATCCTTGTCTGCATTCAAACCGGTAAGACCTTAAAGGAGGACACCGGTCTGGGATTTCAGACGGAGGAGTTCTATCTGAAGTCTGAGGGGGAGATGCGACAACTCTTCAAGTTTAATCCCGAGGCGGTGGACAACACCGCTAAAATTGCCGAGCGGTGCAACTTCTCCATGGAATTTGGCAAGACGAAGCTGCCCCACTTTACGGTGCCGGAGAGAGTGACCCATAGAGAGTATCTTACTTCTCTTGCCGAGAAGGGCTTTACGGAAAAGTATGGCAGTGCCCCTGACCCGGCCTACCGTAAACGTCTTGAGTATGAGCTGGATATCGTGGACAGCATGGGGTATACCGACTACTATCTCATCGTCTATGACTTCGTGCATTTTGCAAAGTCCCACGGTATACCGGTTGGACCGGGCAGAGGCTCTGGAGCCGGAAGTATCATTGCCTATTGTATTGGGATCACCGACATTGACCCCATGAAATATGACCTGCTGTTTGAGCGGTTCCTGAACCCGGAGCGGGTCTCCATGCCGGATTTCGATATCGATTTCTGCTACGAGCGCCGTGGCGAGGTCATTGACTATGTCATCCGAAAATATGGCGCCGATCATGTGGCACAGATCGTGACATTTGGCACCCTTGCGGCCCGACAGGCCATTCGCGACGTAGGTCGTGTTCTTGACATCCCCTTTAGCAAGGTAGACTCTGTGACCCGCAACATCCCATGGCGGCTTTCCCATGACCTGAATGCGGCCATCCAGGCCTCGCCGGAGCTGCAGAAACTGATTTCCTCCGACCCGGATGTGCGTGATCTGATAGAGAATGCCAGGAAGATAGAGGGCATGCCCCGCCACACGTCGACCCACGCTGCCGGCGTCGTAATAACCGCCGACCCGGTGGATACCTATGTCCCTCTTTCGGGGCGCGATGGAGTCATTGTCACCCAATATACCATGACTCAGCTCGAAGAGCTTGGCCTCCTGAAAATGGACTTCCTGGGCCTTAGGACACTGACTGTCATCGACAAGTGCGAAAAACTTATTCGCAGGACAAATCCGGACTTCCGTGTGGATCAGGTCGACGAGCACGACCCTGAGACCTATGCCATGTTCTCCCGCGGGGAGACAGAAGGAGTGTTCCAATTCGAGTCGTCTGGCCTGAAGAATGTCCTGACACAGTTTCGTCCAACGTGCATTGAGGACTTGACCGCGCTGACATCACTGTATCGCCCAGGCCCAATGGACTCCATACCTACTTATATAGCAAACCGGAAAAATCCGGATCGAATCTCCTATGTGACCCCGGAACTTGCCTCTATCCTGGATGTGACCTACGGCTGCATCGTCTATCAGGAACAGGTCATGCAGATTTGCCGGAAGCTGGCCGGGTACTCCTTCGGCCACGCGGATATTGTCCGCCGTGCCATGGCGAAGAAGAAACACGATGTCATGGAAAAGGAGAGGGCCACGTTTGTGGAGGGCTGTGTCGGCAACGGAATATCCCGTGACGCAGCGGAGTCTATCTTTAATGACATGACGAGCTTTGCCTCTTATGCTTTCAATAAATCCCATGCTGTGTGCTACGCTACTGTTGCATTCCGAACAGCATATCTGAAATGCCATTATCCGGCCGAGTTCCTCGCCAGCCTCATGACCAGTTTTCTCTATTCTACCGACAAGGTCGTGGAATATATTGCAGAGTGCAGGAGAATCCATATCGATGTGCTCCCGCCGGATGTGAACCGTAGTTTCTCGGACTTTACAGTGGAGAACGGAAAAATCCGATTTGGGCTCCTCGCCATCAAGGGAATCGGCCGGGGACTCATTGACCAGATCGTCAGGGAACGGGAGGAGAACGGCCGCTACGAGAGCTTCTATGGCTTTTTGAAACGAAACCAGGGTAGGAATTTCAACCGAAAAGCTGCCGAGAGTCTTATTAAGAGCGGGTCGCTGGATTCTCTGGATCTGAATCGCCGACAGATGATGGTCGTACTGCCCGAAATTATGGAACAGCTCGACAGCACCCGGAAACGGAATGTGGAGGGGCAGCTGAGCCTTTTGGAACTCGCAGGCGGCACGTCTTCTGAGGAACAGGGGGTCGATATCCCGGATATTGAGGAATTTGCTTTTCAGGATCGGCTGGCCTTTGAAAAGGAGACCACAGGCCTGTATATTTCCGGGAACCCTATGCAGAGCTATGAAAAAATAGTGGAGCAGCTGAAGCCGGACAAGATATTTGAACTGGCTGCTGCCCTTCCAGACGGGACAACCCATTACCATGACGGTCAGAATGTGACTCTGCTTGCCATGGTTACAGGAATTCGTGTCCGACTGACGAGAAACAATGCGACCATGGCCGCTGCCCTGGCGGAAGATCTCACAGGAGGTATTGGCCTTACGGTATTTCCGAAGACCTATCAGCAGTCGGGTAGCTTGCTCAAAGAGGGCTCCGTCCTGCTCATCCGCGGCAGGCTTCAGGTGCGTGAAGATGAAAAACCAGGTGTACTGGTCTCCTCGCTCTCGCCCTGTCCAAGTTTGGAAGAACTAAATGCAGAGGGAGGAGAGCAGAGGGCTTCGGATAAGAAGAAGCACCGCCGGCATGGGCTGTTCCTCCGTTTTGAGAGCAAAAAATCCCCCACTGTGGATAAAGCGGATTTGTTAATTGATATCTTTGAGGGCGGTCCCAATATGGTATACTATTACTTCAAGGATAATGGTTCCTACATGAGACGTACCCAAGGGGGAGGCATTCAGGTGAGTGACGGACTCCTCCGGGAATTGAAACGTATCCTGGGACCGGAGAATGTGGTCCTGCAATAAATTGACATTTCGACTGCAACATGCCATAATCTTGTTTCAAGTAAGAAATCCTAAGGGAGGATCAGACCTATGAAGACAATTGGTGTTTTGACATCCGGAGGAGACGCCCCGGGAATGAATGCGGCCGTCCGAGCTGTCGTTCGTACCGGCGTAGAGAACGACATGCGAGTTTTGGGCGTTTATAACGGCTATGAGGGACTCATGTCCGGCGACATCGCCGAGCTGAATCTCCGTTCTGTCTCAAACATCATCCAGCGCGGCGGTACTGTTCTTCGCACAGCACGCAGCCCGGAGTTTAAAACCGAGCGCGGTCGTCAGAAGGCCATTGCCACCTGTGAGCGCTACGGCATTGAGGGTCTCGTCGTAGTCGGCGGTGACGGTTCATTCCGCGGCATGCAGGATCTCTCTAAGGACGGTATCAAATGTGTCGGCCTTCCCGGCACCATTGACAACGATATTGCCAGTACCGAGTTCACCATCGGCTTTGACACCGCTGTAAATACGGTAATGCACATGGTCGATCAGGTCCGTGACACCACGGAGTCTCATTCCCGTTGCTCTGTTGTCGAGGTTATGGGCCGGAAAGCAGGTTACATTGCACTGGAGGCAGGAATTGCCGTTGGTGCCACAACAATTCTTCTCCCCGAGTTTGAGTACGACTTCGACCTTGATGTCGTGGAACGTATGAAATATACCATCAGTACTGGTAAACAGCACTTCATCATCATCGTTGCAGAGGGCTGCGGAGATGCCACAGATATGGCGAAACGCATCCAGGAGGCCACGGGCGTAGAGTCCCGTGCCACCATCCTCGGCCATGTACAGCGCGGTGGTTCCCCCACCGTACGGGACCGTGTTCTTGCTTCCCGTATGGGCAACTATGCCGCCCGGCTTCTTCGGGACAACTGTGAGAGCCGTGTTGTCGGCATTCAGCATGAGGAAATTGTCGACTATGACATCCACGAGGCTCTTAGCATGGAGAAATCCATCGACATTGACCTCTACCGGATGGCACATGAAATTTCCATCTGAGAAAACAGGCTATTGGGGCGAACTGCTGGCGCAGTTCGCCTGTTTTTATCTCAATATTATTTTTGTATTTATATTAATTAGGAAATGAGGAAATCCCAATGAACAAGTCCATGACCATCTTCTATGAGGTGGGAAACAATATCTATGTGAATATAACAAACCGCTGTCCGGACTCCTGTGAGTGGTGTATTCGCAAGGAGACGGATGAAATGGACGGCGAGAACTCCCTCTGGCTTTCCCATGAGCCATCTCTAGAGGAGATAGAGGAGGCCTTCGACAAGCTGGATCTCAGTAAATACGGCAGCATTGTATTTTGCGGCTTTGGAGAGCCCACCGAGAGACTTGATGTTCTTTTGGAATCCGCTAAATATATGAAATCGAAATGTGATCTTCCCATTCGCATTAATACGAATGGACTGTCAGATCTTATCTGGGGCAGACCAACAGCAGAGCTCCTTGAGGGAATCATTGATGAGGTATCCATAAGTCTCAATTATCCGACGGAGGAGGAGTACACCAGAATCTGTCACCCGAAATTTGGCCCAGAGGCCTATGAGGCCATGAAAAAGTTTGCCGTGGACTGTAAAGAGTATGTTCCCAAAGTGATCATGACGGTCGTGGAGGTCATTGGGCCGGAGAAAGTGGAGGCATGCCGCAAAATCTGTGAGGAACTAGGAGTCAACTATCGGGTTCGTGCTTATATTGAATAAAGCATCGTGATGTTGCACAGCTGTTTTCCACATTATGGAAAACTATTATAAAAATTACCGAAAAATCCGTTGACAATTCTTGAAGTGGATGCTATATTAAAGTTGAACAAAGGAACAACATCTTAGAGAAGAAAATAACGCGGTAGCGAAAGAAAGGAATGAGTCCAATGGGCGACAGTGAGGTGTCTGTTAAGTAGGACTTGACAGCTCGGGTTTTTCGTCAGACATAAGAGAGCAAGTATTAGTGTACAAGCCCAGCAAAATAATATGACTGACAGTCCAAGCATGTTCCATTCGTTCGTTAGAGCTATCAGGTTCGAAACTGAGAATTTGAAATAAAATCTGAAAAAAGAAATAATTCGGAAAAGTTAAGTTCCAAATTCATTGGATTAGTTAGCAGACGAATTTGAAAGCGGTGAGTCCGAAAGGAAACCAGAAGTTTCTGACATGACTTTCCAAAGGAAAGCGGTCAAAATAGCAGAAAGGTTTAGGAACTACCGTGAGGAATTTAATTCGAGAGTTCCTGCAGACGAACTTCTCCAGTACGGCTCCACAGAGTTGACCCGAAACAACCCATTCAAGTTGAGACCGACGTAATAGGTCAAAAAATGGATTTTGTGAAGGTGTTTTTCAGGAAAAGAGCTCTGGGAGGTACCGGAACAATCAATCGTCTTAGACAACAGGAAACTTGAACGGAACGGAAACCGAATTCAAGATTATTTAGAATAAAAATTTGTTGCAAAGGGTGAGTCCCAAGTACAACTGAAATTTTGACTCGAAAAACTGAATAGAAGATTAGAACGTAAAGTTATAATCAGTCAGAGAATACGAGGAAAAACTCCAATGTTCTAGATAATTCGGGAGGCAGATACGAAAGTATCTGCCTCCTTTTTGTATTTAGGTAAAACCACTCGCTAGGCGAGTGGTTCCGGATATGTTTTACATTTGAACAGAAAAAATCCTCCTGCTACACTTTGAATGCGGTCTGTCAGCTGCATTCAAGTAAAGAAGGAG
>Ga0256406_1000530_pt1 | contig 68950 bp, 56 predicted proteins | sample RumenRJG_03DNA_FD_185986 | JGI IMG/M metagenome (GOLD analysis project Ga0256406, IMG submission 185986) | Bovine rumen microbial communities from Lethbridge, Alberta, Canada - RJG_03 | ecosystem: Host-associated > Mammals > Digestive system > Stomach > Rumen | place: Canada: Alberta | collected... | reverse complement strand
CAGGGGGCAGATTGCTTACGCGTTACTCACCCGTTCGCCGCTATGCATTGCTGCACCGCTCGACTTGCATGTATAAGACACGCCACCAGCGTTCGTTCTGAGCCAGGATCAAACTCTTCATTAATTTCTTAAAGTCTTGGTCCCGTTACTTAATCACGTTCGTATTCATTGACTTTCCAAGAATCTCTTGGACCCGTCACTAAGCACATCTCCGATTCCTTCAATCTTCCCGGCGACCTCGCGGGCCTCCGTCTCGCTTCTCGTTTGGGCTTCAGCCCTCTCGTTCGCGGGTGAGGCCAATTATAGAACTTTCCGTGACCGTTGTCAAGGGTTTTGGGCGAAAAATCTCAACTTTTTTCACTTTTTTTTGAGATAACGGGATTCCTCCAGCTTTCACTCCAATCTATCAACATTTTAGGCACAAGTATTTTCGAAAGCCCCTTCAAGCAAGCCGCGTTTTACGATTAAACGTTCCATGTTTCTCCCTTGAAACGGCCAATGTTTCTTTTTGCATAGCCACAACCAAAGAAGACAAGCCCGGCCCCGCCAAACCCGCTAAAATACTGGCCTAGACGCAATCGCGCCCTCTTTTCGGCAACCACATCTGAACTTGGCACGCCTTTTGCAATTAGGTGTGCGAAGACAAAAACAGGGTGCCAAGCCGAGGCAAACCGCCAAAGATTGGACCCACATCCAAAGAGGTTAAAATTATGACACAGTTTATTCCGAGCACTTTCTACGGTATCCAGAACTTCCTTGACAACTTGAACGCCTGCAACGCCCAGAACGAATGCAGCTACACGCCCAAGGCCGACTACTATGAAGTCGAGAACGGCTTCATGCTTGAAGTGGAACTCCCGGGCGTTAAAAAGGAAGACTTGGACATCCAGGTCGAAAAGAACATCATCACCGTCAAGGCAACGCGTAACCGCAAGGAAAGCAAGTTCACTTACGAGCGCAGCTTCCGCCTGGCCGACGACATCGACACCGAGAACATCAAGGTCTCCCTTGAAAACGGCGTGTTGTCATTCGCCCTGTCAAAAAAGCAGACAGCAGCAGCACGTAAGCTGACGATCGACTAGCCTAAAAAAAACAGCAAAACACACAAAAACCGCCCCAAAAGGCAGCCAAAGTGTGTAAAAATTTCCTCCAATCATAGTACTCCAACCCAGAAAGAGCCCCATTTAGGGCTCTTTTCTGTGTAAATAAAATCTTATGGATTAATTGTCAACGGCTTGATTTATTTTTTAGAGCCATTTACATACCTAGAATATATTTTGGGATTAGTGTATAGGGTACTAAAGGAGTAAGTATGGGCAAACCATTTTCTACGCTGTTCACAACAGCAATGATTGCCGCTATGTGCGGCACAGCTTCAGCATTTACATTGAGCGGAACCGTCTACGACGATACAGACAACCCGATCCAGGGCGCAGAAGTCAAGCTCATGAAACGGAACATGGAGACCGAAACGGATGCGAAGGGCTTTTTCACCTTCACCGGTAAAGACATCTCGGGTATCCAGGAATCCCGCAAGGTTGGTTCTTTCAGCCTGAACAACGGCTTCCTGAATTTCTCCCAGGGTTCCAACGCCCCGGTTAACGTCAAGGTCTTTGACTTGGTCGGCAACCAGGTTTACAACAAGACCCTGCAGGGTTCCGGTTCCATGGATATTTCCGCATCCATCGAAGCGCAGGGAACTTACCTCGCAAAGATTTCTCTCGGCAACACGCAGCAGACCGTCCGCTTTAACGCCTACGGCAACTACGCAGGTTCTATCGAAGCCCGCAGCACGAGCTCGCTGCAAAAGACAAACGGCGGCCCCGCCGAAGTTCTCCGCGTCGTTGCAGAAGGATTCGATACATTGACGATGGACCTGACAAATCTTGACACGACACTCACCATCAAAATGAGCAAGATTTTCACCTCCGGCGAACAGACCTACGCATTCGGCTACGCCCTAAAAAATGCTCCGCGCAAGAGCAAGGGTTGCGGCAAAACAGGAAACCTCAAGGGAACCATCAACTACCAGTGCGGCGGCAAGGACGATTGCTCTGCCCAGCAGTTCAGCATCAATGCTGGCGGACTGAACCGTACCTACTATATGACTTTCCCCAAGAACTACGACAATACCAAGCCGTACAAGCTCCTCATAGCAAACCACTGCATGGGTAGCGAATCGAACCATATCGCAACATGGGTGGATCACGACCAAGACCACATTTCTCCGTACTACAGCCAGAAGGCTCTCGATACGGAAGGCAACTACATCTTCGTCGCTCCGCAAGGTGAATCTAACGGCACCTGGCAAAAGGGCGAAAAGGACCATCAGTTCATTGACGCCTTGATTTCCCATATCGAAGACAACTACTGCATTGACACAAGCCGCGTATTCGCAACAGGCTTTAGCTTCGGCGCCATGTTCACGAACTCTCTCGCCCAGACGTTCCAGCACCGCATCCGCGCTGTAGCTGTTTATGCAGTCGCCGACTTCAACATCTACATTCCGGCTAATGCTGGCAAGCCGATCGCATGGATGGACGTTCACGGCGTCGATGACGGTCTCTGCACCTACAGCAAGGTCGACGACGCTATTAACAGAATCCTCGCCAACAACGGCCCGAACGGTACAGACGCCCGAGGCGAAAAGGCTACCAAATGGAGCAGCGGCCCTCACGTCTGCTACGACTACAAGAACGTAGACCCGCGTTTCCCTGTCAAGCTCTGCACCTGGAAGGGTGGCCACCAGTGGACCGCAAATGACGACGGCAACTACCGTAACACTTGGGTTCCTGAAGAAGTCCACAAGTTCTTCGAACAGTTCTAAGTTTCCTACACACCTCCAACAACAGAAAGGTCCGCCTCAAAGGCGGACCTTTTTGCTATAAGTTTGCTCTCGCCAACACGGCTATATAAGTTTTTCGACTTTAGTGCAGAGGGCTTCGGCCTCTGCAGAAGTCGGCGCTTCGGCAATCACGCGAATAACCGGTTCCGTATTGCTGGCGCGCACATGTACCCAGGATTTTTCGTGACCGAGCCAGAGGCCATCGCGTTCATCCATGGTCCAGCCAGCAAATTCAGCCTTGACTTTCGGCAAGATGTCGGACACCTTCTTGTCACCGAGTTCAAACTTCTTCTTGGGCATGGCGTAAGACGGATTTTCTGCAACGAACTTTTCAGGGCCGCCGTCATGGTGAGCCATCCAGCTGAGCACGAGTGCTGCTGCCACGAGGCTATCGCGACCGTAGTGGAGGGCCGGGAGAATCACACCGCCGTTGCCTTCACCACCGATAACGCAGCCCTTTTCAATCATCTGCAAGCTTACGTTGATTTCGCCGACTTTTGCGCGGCTGAATTCGCAACCGTACTTTTCGGCGACATCCTGGTTCATGCGGCTCGTAGACAAGTTAACACAAACGCTACCTTTCTTCTGGCTAAGAACTTCTTCGGTCGCAATGGCAAGCGTGTATTCTTCGCCAATGCTCTGGCCAAGACCATCAACAAGTGCGCAACGGTCAGCATCAGGGTCCACAGCAAAGCCAACTGCGCAGCCGTTATCCTTGACGGCCTTGCGAAGGTCGCCCAGGTTTTCAGGAATCGGTTCGGCGCCACGCGGGAACGTACCGTCGGGTTCGCAATGCACACGCACCACTTCGCAGCCGAGCTGCTCCAGAAGGCGCGGCACGATGTAGCTGCCCGCACCGTTCACTGCATCCACAGCCACCTTAAATTTCTTGGCACGAATGGCCTCGACATCCACGAACGGAATCTTGAGGGTTCCATCCACGTGAACGCCGTCGGCATCCTTCATGAACTCGTACTTGCCCATGCCGCGGTAATCCGGATACTGGAAGTTGTCGGCATCGGCCAATTCAAACAGCTTCTTGACATCGTCCGGTCCCAAGAACAGCCCCTTGTTGTTCAGGAACTTGAGGGCGTTCCATTCAAGCGGGTTGTGGCTTGCGGTAATGATGATGCCCGCATCGGCCTTCAGTTCAGTCGTGAGGATTTCGACCGACGGCGTCGTCGAAAGGCCGACTTCGACCACATCGACGCCCGACAGACGACAGATGCCCGCGACAAACTGACTAATAGCATCGCCCGTCGGTCGACTGTCGCGACCAATCACGACTCGCTTGGCCTTGGTAATCTGCAAAAAGGCACTCACATGGCTCTTCAGGACCTGGGGGGTAAGGGTATCACCCACGATTCCGCGGATACCCGAAATAGAACGCATCAGTTTAGACATAAAAATCTCCGTTTTACAAAAAATACAAAAAAATTATGTATAATTATTGCAAGAAGACATGAGAAACTCAGCTAGCTCCCCCAGATTTGGTACGGGTGGACCCGGCAGATTGGACATAAGGCGATGAACCCCTTATTTAACCTCGAAAGCATCTATGTTGCCAATATCATCGGCATCGTACTGATCGTCGTCTTGATTATCTGTAATCTCTGGCGTCTGCAGAGCAAGACTTCCGCCAACAAGAACCTGGTCCTGATGATGTTCTTCGCGCTCACCAGCTGCATTGCCGACCCCATCTCGTACACCATGAAGGGCATCCCGGGCCTAATGCCCAAAATTGCGGTCTATGCGACTAGCACCTGGCTCTTTGCAGCAAACATGCTCGCCGTCCTTTGCTGGGTTCGCTTTTTAGGCTACTACCTGAACGGCTCCATTACCAGAAGGCACAAGATTGTCCTGAACGCCATCATCGTGGCGGGAGTCACGGTTCTTATAGTCAACCTATTCCACCCCATAGTCTTCTCTATCGACGAAAATAACCTTTACGAGCGAAAGGCCTTCTACTTTTTCTTTACGGCCATAGACTACCTGCTTGTCATCAACAGCCTGTTCACCTATTACAGAAGCAAGCAAAGGGGAGGCGTACTCAAGTTTTTCCCGATATGGGTGTACATCGTCCCGATTATTGTTGGCGGAATCATACAGTCGCTGTTTTACGGCATTTCCGTCATTCCCACAAGCATCGCCATTTCGATTGCAGGCATCCTTGCGAGCCTCCAAAACGAGATGATTTACCGCGATGCGCTGACAGGCGTCTTTAACCGGACCTACCTGGATTACCAGCTCAAAAAATTTGCCAAGCGCCCCAAATTGAAGATTACGGGAATCATGCTCGACCTGAACGATTTCAAGCGCATCAATGACGAACTTGGCCACACGGTCGGTGACGAAGCCCTTGTCGCGACCACCCGTATCCTGCAAAAGGCAATCGGGAGTCTCGGAAGCGTCGTCCGTTATGCCGGAGACGAATTTATCTTGCTAATCAACACCCAGGACGATGAGCAAATCAAAGCCCGTATCGAGAAGATCCTGTACCTTTTCGAAAAATACAATGCAGACAACGAAAAGAAATACACCCTGTCTGCCTCTATCGGTTACCACAAGCTAGACCTGAAAAACGAAAATATCGACACTTTCATCAATACAATCGATTCCCGCATGTACGAAAACAAGAAGGCCTTTTACGCAACCCACAAGGTCATGGATCGCAGAAAGCGTTAAAAAAACGTGATATATCACACAAAAACGATAATTTATATAAAAAATTTCTTTTTTTGTAAAAAGTGATTATATTATGGAAGGGATTGATTATGGAAAGCACTTTTGAACTGACAACTGTTTATGTGAGCAACATATTCGGCATCGTTTTGATCGGTGTCCTGTTGGCAGGTAATATTTGGAGATTCCGCGAGAAAGGTGCGGAAAACGCTTTCCTGCAGTTAATCCTCTTTTTCGCATTTTGCGGATGCATTTTTGACCCCATCGCCTACACCGCCGACGGAAAGCCGGGTGCCATAGCCAGGGTCATCGTTTACGGGAGCAACGCACTCCTGTACCTGGCCGACATGTTCGGTACATTCTTCTGGCTGCTGTTCCTGGCAGAGCACCTGAACGCAAGGTTCTCCATCGTCCACCGATACATCCTGGGGGCGGCACTCATCACGGGAACGACCATGATTATCCTAAACAACTTCGTTCCCTTCATTTTCGATGTTTCCTACAGCAACGTCTACGAGCGCAGATTCGGTTACTGGTTCTACCTGGCAATCGACTACGGTTTCCTTGTCGACAGCCTGATTCTCTACTTTATATGCAAGCGGAAGGGAGGCATATTCAAGTCCTTTCCCGTCTGGGTCTACTTTATACCGCTCCTTATCGGCACGGCCATCCAGTCCCTCTTTTACGGGATTTCCGCCATTTCGGCAAGTATCGCCGTTTCCATCGCAGGCGTCTTCGCCACCCTGCAGAGCGAGCGCGTTTTCAGGGACAAGCTGACGGGAGTCTTTAACTACACCTACCTGGACTACCTTGGTCGCGAGTACGCCAAGAAGAAAGACCTGCAAGTGACCGGAATCCTTGTGGACATCAACTCGTTCAAGACCATCAACCAGAACTACGGGCACGCCACGGGCAACAAGGTGCTGATCAAGATGGCAAAGATCCTAAACCGCTCCATCGGGGAACTCGGCGTCATTGTCCGCTATTCCGGCGACGAATACATCGCATTCGTCAACACTCAGAACGAGATGGCCATCAGCATGTGCATCACGCGCATCAGGTCCGGGTTGTCGGAAGCGAACAACTTCAACAGTTCGTACAAGCTATCCGTCTGCATCTGTAGCCAAAGCTACGACACGAGCAAGCCGATGAACGAATTCATCGACAGCATTTCTCGATCCATGATGGAAGAAAAGACGAACTTCTACGCGCAATCGCAACTCAACAAACGACTGCAACAATAAGGCGGGGAGCCGAGGCTCATTCAGGAGCGTGCAAGCACGCTCCACCATTGTAATCTCACTTCGTGAGATTACCAAATGCTAGGCTCGGTCATGACCATGCAAGCATGGTCGCGACTCTCACCTTACGCATTTGTCCCCGAGGCTCATTCAGGAGCGTGCAAGCACGCTCCACCATTCGCCACTTACACGTTCCTGGAGGACGGTCAGGCCGATTTCTTCGAACCAACGGAGAACGTAGTCCTTTTCCGTTTCAAGCTGGCCGCTGATGACAAGTTCGCCACCCTTGGCAAGCAGGTCCTCGATGTCGTCACGCAGGGGCCACAGTTCGCTCCTGATCATGTTGCAGAGGATCACATCGAACTTCGCCCCGTCCTTGAACGCATCCAGGAATCCCAGTACGCAGTCGCTTTCGCCGAAGCCGTTGCGTTCAAAGTTTTCTGCAATGCAGGGAATCGTCAGCGGGTCAATTTCTGTACCCACCGCAAGGCGTGCCCCCAGACGGCGGGCATACATCGCCAAGATTCCCGTACCCGTACCGATGTCAAGCACAGTCTTCCCCTTGAAATCTACCGACTCCATCAAGGTCGCGCAGCTACTCGTGGTATCGTGTTCGCCTGTACCGAAGGCTGTTTTCGCCTCGAGCTCAAGGACGACCGCGGCAGGGTCGTCGGGTGTAAATTCTACCCAAGGGGGACGAACCCAAAGATGCGGAGACACGGAAACAGGCTGGGCACGGTCGCGCCACCACTTGTCCCAATCCTTCGCGGGCTCGTCGCTGAGCACAAAATGATACTGCGGGAACTCGCCCACGATGCGGTCTCTTTCGGCCTTGTCACCCGTATAGAAGCAGAAATCCGTTCGGCCTTCCGCTTTCGGGTCCAATTCTTCGAGTGTCGCCACGCCCGCCTCAAAAAGCAGGTAGCTTGCGAGTTCATATTCTTCGGCGGGGCAATATCCCTCGGCCTTGTACCAAGTATCTATTTTCTGCATAGTCAAAATTTAAAAAGAAAGAGGCCCGGCGCTCCAAACCGGACCTCTTTTTTACCAAGCGTAAACACCTCAAATCGCTTGGTTTTCCTAACCATACCCTAGCATTTTTTCCTTCTTGTAAATTAAGATATACAAGAAAAAGTGAAAAAGCTCACTTTTTTTTCAAATCCATAGTCCAAAGTGGAACATTACGAATTGGAAAAAGCCACAAAAGGGCTCTTTCTACGTATATTTTGCGTAAAATGACCGTTTTTCGCCCTTTGTTCATACATCAATACCCCGACTGGACCCGATTCCGGTACAATTCCCAGAGTGTCATGGATGCCCTCGGACAGACGCGCCTGCAGGAAGGGCGACTCATCGGAGTCGCAAACTTGGTCAACGACAACGACGAGGAAATGCAAATGCTCGCCCAGGACATCGCGGCAAGCTACGCCCTAGACGACAAGATTCTCGACCCTCAAAAGGTCAAGGCCGAAATCGCCAAAAAGAATAACGCGAGCGACGACATCCGAAACATGGTCGGTGCTCTGCAAAACGCCAAGCAGCCATTGACTGCAGAAAGGCTCTTTGCGTGGCACGCCGCCATTGGCCAGAACAAAGTAAAGAAATTTAGGACAAAGGAAAGTACCGTCGGTTCCTTTACGGGAATAAGTGCCGAACGCATTCCGCTAGAAATGGAACGATTTATTGACTGGTTCGAAAACGCAACGACGGACGGAGCCATCAAGGCCGCCGTCGCCCATTTCTGGTTCCTGACCATCCGCCCCTTCGAAGACGGCAACGGACGCATAGCACGCGCCCTCACGACCATGCTCCTCGCCCGCAGCGAAAACACGGGCCATTGCCTATTCGCGCTATGCCCCCAGATTCTAGAAGTGCGTGATGAATACTTCAACCAACTGCTCCGGGCACAGTCCGGAAACGGCGACCTGACCGAATGGATTCTGTGGTTCCTGCAAATCATGAGGCGTTCCATCGAAGCGCGCGAAAAAGATATCGCAGACGCTCTCAAGAAAATCCAGTTCGACCAGAAAAATAAGGACGTCGCCTTGAGCGAGCGCGAACGTAAAATCGTAAACGCTGCCTGGGAGGGAACGCTGCCCGCCGCATTCTCGGTTAAAGAAGCGGCAGCCCTTACGGGAACAAGCCACGACTCCGCCCTTCGCGACATCCAGTCGCTGATCCAGAAGGGAATCGTCCGTGCAGAAAGCAAGGGCGGACGTAGCCAAAAATACAGCCTCGCCTAGAGTTAAAAAGCAACCCACCAACAGGCGGCTTAAATGAAACGCCCCGGCCGAAGCCGGGGCGTTCATGCATGGGGTGTGGAGTTTCTTAGCGCACGTTGATGCGGAAGGTCTTGCCGGTCTTGGAACGCACCAGGTAGGTGCCGGAGCGGTTCACCGCGGCAGATGTTTTCGCCTGCAAGTCTTCGATGCCTACGGTCGTAAACTTTGCCACGAGGCGGCCCTGCATATCGAACACGTTGTAGCTGCGCGGTGCATACGAATCCGGAGTCCTGAAGACGAGCGGCTTTACCGCATCAGTACCATTAGGATCCTTATCCGCCGTTTCTGCAACATCCTTTTCGGGCTGGTTCTCGTAAATCTTGTCGCCCGGGTATGCCGCAGGCGCCAAGTCGTTCCAGCCAAAGTTCCTGAAGCCGAGCAAGGAGTATTCGGTCGGGTCGTTCAGCTGTTTACGAATCGGGGCGATGCGGAACTTGTGGGAGTATTCGCGGTTTGCATTCAGGCGGTAGGCATTGAGCGGTTCAGCACCCCAAGAGTTGATACCGCCGAGGCCCATCTGGTGCAAGTCCACGCGGAGCGTAATATCCTTGTCGCGCTTGAGTTCCCACGGAAGCTTTACGTTGGTAAGCTGTTCGGGGGTGTAATGCTGGGCGTTGAATTCCAGGCGCGGGTTACCCACGATCATGAGTCCCTTGCCGTCGTTGTTGGTGAGGGTCGCCCACTTGACGTCGGTGCGCTGGCCGGTTTCGCCGATTTCCATGTACATGACCGTCATCGAATCCACGAGCGTCGAGTAGATACCCATGAAGCTTCCGCGGTTGCGGCCCATATAGTTTTCGTCGGGGCCGCGTCCAAACCAGCGGACTTTTTCGTAGCCCTGCGGCACCGTAAAGAGCGTACCCACGTTCGGGATGTAGCTCTTGGAGCCGTCCGGATTGAAGGTGTATTCCACCACGATATCGCCGCTGCCGTACACATAGTAAGTCAGCTTCATCTTGGAGCTTCCCACATCGGGGAAGCTGAAATTGAAGGTTACTTGAGTTTCGTTGGCGGAGACTTCCTTGACTTCGGAGGACACGTTGCGTTTCTGGCTTGCCTTGCGCCATTCGCCGTGGCCCTTTTCCATATTGAAGCCCTTGTCGTTATCGGTCGGGGCACGCCAGAAGTTCGGGATACCGCCGTTCTTGATGATGGTATCGCCATCGAGCACGTAGCTTGCAAGCGTTCCCGCATTTTCGTCGAAGCGAATCTTGAAATCCTTGCCTTCGAGCGTGAGTTCGCCGCTGCCCTTAATCACCCTGTGGGTCCCCACGGTGCTGATATCTACTTCGGTGGACCAGAGCTGGCCCAGGTTGATACCGAACTGTTCGTGACCGACGCTATGGCCCGCCTTAGCCCAAAGTTCGTCGTTCTTCAAGCGGAAATCGATATCCAGGAAGTATTCGGCGCCGATCTTGGTTTCGATTTTCGGCATCTCGATAGTCACTTCCTTTTTCTGGTTCGGGCCGATGTTCATCTGCGAACCGTTCAGCTTACCTCCGTTGATGACCTTGCCGTCTTCCCTGATTTGCCAGTAGGCATCGAGGAAGTCGCCCAAGTTCTTGAAGAGGTAGCGGTTTTCAATTTCAATCTTGCCCTTTGCCGCATCTACGTTCTTCACGCGAAGCTGGCTGTACTGGTACTTGATTTCCCACATTTCGGGCTGGATCTTTCTATCCGGGAACACCAGGCCGTTCGCGCAGAAGTTGTCGTCGTTCTGCCAGTCACCCCACATGCCGCCGAATTCCCAATACGGGGTTCCCTTGTGGTGCAGGCCCTGGTCGATAAAGTCCCAAATGAAGCCGCCGAAAGCGCGCGGGTTGCCGTAGAAGGCATCCATGTATTCCTGCAGGTCGCCCACGGAGTTACCCATGGCGTGTTCGTATTCGCAGAGCATCACGGGCTTGTTCGCATCCTTGTAACCGGCGATATAGTCGTAGCCCCAGTACATCTGGCTTGTCACGTCGGCATTGTTGTTGTCGCCTTCGTAATGCACGTAACGGGTAGAGTCAATCTGGTGGGCGCGTTCGCGTTCCGAGGCGAACACGTTGCCGTTACCGGCTTCGTTCCCCAAAGACCACAAGATAATGCAGGGGTGGTTCTTGTCACGCTGCACCATGGTATTCAAGCGGTCTACCACCGGGGCGCGCCAATCGTCGCTATTTTTCGGAAGTTCGCTGTTGGCGCCGTGGCTTTCCACATTCGCCTCGTCAATCACGTAGATACCGTACTTGTCGCAAAGGTCGTACATCACCGGATTGTTCGGGTAATGCGACATACGGAGCGCGTTGATATTGAAACGCTTCATCAAGATGATGTCCTGTTCCATTCGCTCGTAGGTCACAGCGCGGCCGTTATCCGGGTCGAGTTCGTGGCGGTTCACGCCGTGGAATTTTACCGGCATGCCGTTTACAAACAGGCGCGGAGCCCCGTTGTCCTTCTTGATTTCAATTTTTCTAAAGCCAATTTTATTACTCTCGACCTGGATTATCTTGCCGCTACCGTCTTTGATGGCGAGCACTGCGGTATAAAGGTTCGGAGTTTCGGCAGACCAGCGGTCCGGTTTTGTAATCGGCAATTCAAAGTGGACACTCTTTTCGCCCTTCGAGCCGATACCAGAAACCTTCTGTGCCGACGGAGAAATGACTTCGGTTCCCTTGTCGTTGTACAGGGAAAGTTCCACGGTATAATCGCCCGAGGCAGAGCCCGTAGAGTTATAAATCCACGCCGTCGTTTTCAGCAAACCGTCGGTATAATTGTTGGTAAGAGTCGCATCGATCTGGAAATCCTGTATGTGCACTTCGGGCACGGCGTAAATGTACACATCGCGCATGATACCCGAAAGGCGGATAAAGTCCTGGTCTTCGAGCCAGGAACCGTCGCACCAGCGGAAAACCTGCACCGAAACATTGTTTTCACCCTTGCGCAGGTACTTGTTGATGTCGAATTCGTGACCGGTAAAGGAATCTTCGGCGTAACCTACATAGTTGCCGTTCACCCACACATAGTAAGCGGATTCAACACCTTCGAAATGCAGGCGGATACGCTTGCCGGCCCACTTTTCGGGGACGGTGAAGTTGCGGCGGTAATGGCCGACCGGGTTAAAGTCTGTAGGAGCGTAAGGTGCAGAAACGCGGTTGTTCTGCGACCACGGATAAATCACGTTGGTATAAATCGGATGGTCGTAACCGAGTAACTGCCAAGAAGACGGCACCGGAATTTCGTCCCAGCCGGAGACATCGTAGTTGTCCTTGTAGAAGTCGTTATTGCGCTGGGCAGGCTTGTCGACGTGGTAGAATTTCCACTTGCCCGAAAGGCTCTGGTACCATTCGGAGGCGTGGCGGTCGCCCACTACGGCTTCCTTGACCGTCGTATACGGCATGGATGTCACATGCGGAGTCAGCGCATTTACCGCAAAAACGCGCGGCTTGCCGTTCCATTCGTCATTGGGGCCGGACTGCGAGAATGCAGGTACAGCAAGCGCGATACAAGTCGCGAACGGCAAAGCCGTAGAAGCCAAGAAGTTCTTCATAATAACCTCACATCGTTTTTCCACACCATTAAAAATTTACCCCTTTTTTCGAGCTATTTACACACTATTTGCACAAGTTTCGTGGATATATTGTCAAGATTGCTATATTAAAAAATGGAAATTTCAACCTGTTCGACCTGATTTACGATGAAAAAAAGAGCTTTCGCCATCTATCTTGCCATTACCGCAGCCTTTTCGATGACGGCCTGCGTCGGAAGCGCACCCGCACCTGAAACAGACCCTCAAACGGAACCGTCTGCCTCCGCGACAACGAACGCGGCCGAAAACAAGACGGAACCTTCTAAAGAAAAAACGCGCACGAGCAAGGCAACTAGCGCAGAGCAAGCCGAAAACGAAGTCTACTTCAATTCGCAGGCCCTGGACAGCCATCGACTGAACACACCCCAAAATATCCCGACCGCGGAAACCACCACGGTCCCGGCACCTACCACCCATACGACAAAGGCAGCCGACCCTTACACGGAGATTCCCGCCCTGATCCAGAGTATCTTTGACTATGCGGATACCCTGTACAAGGCTGGCTATACCGATTCCGCCTCCGCCTACCTGGAACGTTTTCGCGTTATCAAGCCCCTGTGGGCCCAATGGGAATCCAAGGCAGACTCCATGCTGAATGAATTCGGCAAGACCCGCGCCGAAAAGGCAAAAGCCTACGAGCCGATGGTTTTCCAGATCCAGAACATGAACCGCGCCAATGCCAACTACGATCTCGTTTCCGAAACCGCCGACAGCCTCATCGCGCTTGCACCGGGCGATTCGCTGACCCAGTGGGCCAAAGCGCAAAAGGCGCTCGCCTACAGCAACACACTTGCCAAGGCCAAAAAGGAATACGCCACAGTAAAGGCTCTCGCCGACAACCAGGCTCAATTTGCCGAGGCCGAAAAGCAGGCAACCACCCTGCAGATGCGCTACCGCGACTTTGAAGATACACTCCACATTCAGGCGCTCATCGACCATATCCGTGAACTCGCCCAGGCAAACGATGCCGAAGCCGCCAAATACTGGGAATCGCACGACCCCGCCCAGGCACTCGCCAAGGCTGACACGCTCCTGCAAAAAGAAAATTTCGCCGATGCCAAGGCTCTCCTAAACAAGCTCAAGGCCAGCAAGTTTCGCAAGGAGGCCAACGAACTTTATCTGAAACTAGCCGATTCCTACTGTACCAAGCAGCGCAAATCTACGAGCCAGATGTTCGCGAGCGCACAAAAACAGAAGGACGCCGCCAAGAAGAAAAAGCTGCTGCAAGACGCAATCGCTCCGCTCGACAAATGCCTGACGGAATATCCGGACAATCCGCAAAAGCAGAAAGTCATCGAAAACAAGCAGTTCCTAGAAAACGAATTAAGGAAGTGAGCTGCGAGCAACACTTCCTTGTAATGAAGAAAGAAGAATTAAAATTGAACTTTTAATTCTTCTTTTTTTTAAATCTCGATCAGGATTCCTGCCTGCACATAGGCGTAACCATAACCATCATGATCCAAGAACTGGTAACCGCCCATCAACATGATCGACGAATAGTCGCCGTTCTTGATATCAAACCCGCCACCGGCGCGCCAGAACATCTGGTGCCTTGAACCAAAAAGATAGCCCCAGTCACCCGTCGCTACGGGGAGCGTACGACTTCCGATAGGCAAACGGATCCAGACACTGCCCGAAACAGGGACGAGACTGACGTTGTCAATTTCCTGATAGCCCGTGCCGATGCCGAAAAAGAGCATCTGGTCAATCGGATACCACAGGTGACCATAAACGTTCAAGTTGAAATTCTTGATTTCACTGACATGGTTGACGACACCGCCCTGAACATCCATGGTGAAGGCATTCGCCGGAATGACGGCAAACGCTAACGCAAACAGGAAGGCAGAGAAAAATCGTTTCATTCGTCGCTCCTTGCTTCGCGGGCCCAGCCGCCACTCTTTTCGCGCTTGAACGCCATGAAGAATCCCTTGAGCATCGCGTAGTTCATCGAAAGGAAATAGTAGCCACTCGGCACAATCTTGAATAGCGCCACCAGCAGCACTAGCGTCAACGCGCCAAAGAAAATCTGATAGAATAGGCCACTCGTCAGCAACAGGGCGTTAGCCACAAAAAGCAGAATCAGGATATGCGGCGAGAACCAGCGCAGAATCTTGTGCGAGAAGAACAGGTACGCAAGCATCGGACGGAACGGATTCAGCAACGGCAGGTAAGAGAACAGGAAGTTGAAATTCGCGCGGCCGATACGCACCTTGCGGCGGAATTCGCCACTCGATTCCTTCGAGGTCTGCTCGGTGCCAATAGCGCTTGTCACGAAGGTGCAGTAGAAACCTTTTTCAAGAACCTTGGTCGTCACGAAGAAGTCATCCATCACGCTCTTCTTGACCGGCAGTTCCGTATAGAGTTCACGGCGAATGGCGTAGAGGGCGCCGTTGCCGCCAATCAGCATGTCGAGAACGCCTTCAAACTTCTTGATTTCGGATTCCAGGTCCCAGTAGGAACTTTCGCCGCGGCCCAAGGTGGAACCGCTCTTATCGGAAAGAATCAGGTGACCGCAGGCGCAACCAATTTTCTTGTCCTGGAACGGGATGACAAGCTTACGCACCACGTTCGGGAAGAACATCGTATTCGCATCGCAAAAGAGCAGGATGTCGTTTTTCGCAATCTTGTGCAGACGGTTGAGCATCGCTGCCTTTCCCGCATTCTGCGGAGCCTTCACCAGCGTAATTCCCTTGTCAGCATAACGGGCGACAATCTCGGCAGTCTTGTCCGCCGAACCGTCGTCACCGATAAGCACCTCCAGCTTTTCGCGGGGGTAATCCAGCTCAAGGATATTCTGGATCTTGCGTTCGATAACCGCCTCTTCGTTGTAGGCAGAAATCAGGATCGAAACCGTCGGAAGTTCAACATCGCCCTTTTCGGGAGACTTGCGGCGCTTAAAAATTTCGCTCACGAACGGGAGTGTCAGCGGGAACAGCAAGTAGCAATGCACCAGCAGAAGGAGCATCGCCCAAAAAACAACCTGGACACAAAACAAGAACTGTTCGTTCATCGGGACATCCACTCCTTTTCTTTTTCAAGGAACTGGTACAACATATACTGCAATTCCTGCGGCGTCATGGAATCAGTCACCGTCAGGATACTCATCCCCTTCGGGGCGACAAGCACAAACGCAGGGAGCGCGTTCAACTCCCACACATCAAAATAACAACGTTGCACCGTCTTCTCCTGCCCGTCGCAAACGATGGAATCCTGCGAATCGGCGTCGAGCTTGACGGCGTAGAAACGGGAATTCAAAAGCGAGGCAACCGTCGGGTTGCTATAGACATTCGCATCCATAATGCGGCATGGCACGCACCAGTCCGCGTACAGGTCGACAAAAATCAGGCGCGGGGCACTCTTCGCCTTATCGAGAGCCTCGGCATAACCCATCCAGTGGACAAGCGACTTTTGCGAATCCTTCGCCGCATCTTTTTGGGGCGAAGCGGCAAACGCAGCGGACGCACAAACAGCAAAAAGAACCAACAGACGTAAAATCAACGGACACCCCCCTTGTGAGCGGGCATCTGGGGAGTAGGCTTAGAGACCTTCGGCGCCACCTTTTGCGGGCCGTTACCAGTTTTAGCAGAGGAATCCTTAGGGGCCGCGGCACTTGCCGCAGGAGGAGCCAACAGCGAATCGATGCGCGCCGTCACCGCCTTCTGGAACGGAATCCACTGGCGCTCGTCACTCAAGATTTCATCCGCCTTGGCAAGGAAGGATTCGCGGGTATACCCCGCAGCCTTGAGCGCATCCTGACGCACCAGGCGCGTCGTCGGGGAAGTCTTGCCGTAAGTCATTTCGGCTACGCGCAGTTCCACATACAAGTTCACGAACTTCTGGTCCACCGAGACTTCACCATTACAGCCACCCATGCCGAAGGTCACGACCAAAAACAAGGCGGCCACAAGGAGATGCCGGACCAAGCCCGGCATGGCACGCAGGCTTGATAAAGATTTTCCGACATTCCTCAACATATCAACAACACTCGATTACGAATTGCGTTCTTCCAGGGCGTTCTCGAAAAGGCCTTCCACGTATTCGGCCTTGCTGAAGGGCACCAGCTGGTCAATACGTTCGCCCATGCCAATCCAGCGGATAGGAATCTGGAGAGAGCTTGCAATCGAAAGCACCGCGCCGCCACGGGCCGTGCCGTCGAGCTTGGTGACCACGAGGCCGGTGAGCGGGAAACTCTGGTTGAAGATTTTCGTCTGGTTGATCGTGTTCTGTCCGGTGTTGCCGTCGATGACAAGCCACATATCGTGCGGCATCGCCGGATCCACCTTCTTGATCACGCGGACAATCTTCTTGAGTTCTTCCATCAAGTAGTCCTTGTTGTGCAGACGGCCGGCGGTATCGATCAGTACCACGTCGCAGCCGCGGGCCACCGCCGCATTGCAGGCGTCAAAAGCCACGGCCGCAGGGTCGGAACCTTCCTGGTGCTTCACGAATTCGGCTCCGCTGCGTTCCGCCCAGGTTTCAAGCTGGTCGATAGCAGCCGCACGGAACGTATCGCAGGCAGCGATCATCACCTTCTTGCCCTCGTCCTTGAGGCGGGCGGCGAGCTTGCCAATCGTGGTCGTCTTTCCGGCACCGTTCACGCCGATCACCAGCACCACGTGCGGCTTACCTTTAAGTTCAAACGGCGGAGGATCCTTCAAGAGGCGTTCCGCTTCGCTACGCATAATGTCAAGCACCTGTTCAGTCGTAAGCGACTTTCCGAGAGCCTGTTCACGAAGCGCATCGGTCAAGAGGAACGCGGCTTCGACACCGACATCCGCCTTGATCAGGTGTTCCTCGAGTTCCTCGAGCGTTTCGTCCGTAATCTTTCCGGCACCGACAATTCCCTTGAGTTCGCCCATCAAGGCGTCGCGGGTCTTGGCAAGGCCACTCTTAATGGCAGAAAAAAATCCCATTATAAAATCCTACTTGGCAGGAGCAACCGTTAGACTAGGCTTTCAACCTTGTCGACCAGGCCGTAGGCCTTGGCTTCTTCGGCGCTCATGAAGTTGTCGCGTTCTGTGTCGCGGTCAATTTCCTCGACGCTGTGTCCCGAGGTTTCCGCAAGAATCCTGCCCGTAATGCCGCGGATACGGAGCATTTCTTCAGCCTGGATCTGGATGTCGCTTGCAGGCGCCACGATTTCGCCGTGAATCAGCGGCTGGTGAATCATGATACGGGCATTCGGCCAAGCCACACGCTTGCCCTTCGCTCCCGAAGTCAGGAGAACGGCCCCCATCGAGGCCGCCTGGCCGCAGCAAACCGTGACCACGTCGCTCTGGATGGCGTTCATGCAGTCGTAAATGGCAAGACCGGAAGAAATCACGCCACCCGGGCTGTTGATAAAGAAGTAGATGTCGTCATGGCTCAGAGAATCCAGGTACAAGAGTTCCTTGACGATACGTTCGGCGCTTTCGTCATCCACGCCGCCCCACAGGAAAATCTTACGTTTGGAAGCAAGGTATTCTTCGGCCTTCTTCATGATCTCGGAAGGAGCCTTCTCGTTCTTTTCGTTGCAATCAGACACAATTTTAGTTTGAGCCATAGTTGTTCCTTTTTGTTCAGCTATAATTTAGAAATTTCAATATATTATCGTCTTTCCGGCGCGATCTGTAAAAGGTTTTTTCGGCGCTTACGGCATACCACTCATCATTTTTTATATTTGCGCCATGATTTCCGATTCTCCCAAATACCTAGTCGGCCTGGTCGGCCCCGAAGTCCTCGAAGCCGCCGAGAAGGACCTGTTCCACCCGGTACGTCTCGACCTCGGCGCCTGTAGCGCCATCGAAATCCGCTACGATTTTTTCAAGGAATCCGATTGGGTTAATTTGTCCGAAAGAATCCGAAACATCGTCCCCGACAAGCTCCAGATAGGCACCGTCCGCCTCAAGCGCGACGGCGGAAAGTTCCCCGACACCCGCTCCGTGGAAAGAATCGCCCTTTGGGAAAAAGTCCTCGGTGCAAGGCAGGTGCCAGAGTGGCTGGACCTGGAACGCGATTGCCTCTCGGACTTCAAGGCGCTCAACGATATGGCACGCCCCAAGGGAACCAGCATCCTCGTCTCGGAACACAACTTCGTCCGCATCCCAAACGAAATGGAACTCGAGGCTTTCGCCGCCGACGTCAAGCGGATCGGAGCCCAGGGACTCAAGATTGCCGCCATGAGCAATTCCGACAGCGACTGCGACCGCCTATACAAGTTTGCAAAGAAATTCGCCAAAAAGTTCCAGATGTTCGCCGCCTTCGGCATGGGAGAAACGGGCAGGGTAAGCCGCCTCTGGTCCCTCAAGGAAGGGGCAAACCTCACCTACGGGTCCATCGGCCGCTCCGAAGCCCCCGGTCAAATCGACGTCTCGGTCATGGAAAAAGCCCTGGACCAGTTCGACAACCTGAATTCCCAAATGGAAATATTGGCGTTTTTGAACCAATTTTAAGGTTTTTTGCTATTTTTTCGTTCCATTGGGGCTTTTTTCGTCCAAACGGACATATATTTTGCTAAATATCTGTATAGTTATTTGCAAAAGGAAGTTTCAACATGCGTCTTTCCGAAAGGTTTGTCGACAATTGCATTCTGATCAACTCCAAGAGCTCGACCAAGGAAGCAATCCTGAACGAGCTGGTGGACACGCTCTGCAGTGCCTACAAATTGGAACATCGCAACGAAATCTTTGATGCCGTATGGACCCGCGAACAGAGCCGTTCTACCGGTATCGGTTGCGGACTCGCCGTCCCGCACGCCAAGATCGACTGTGTAGACCGTATGTGCATGGCCGCCGCCACGATCGAAGGTGGACTCGACTTCGCCTCGTTCGACGGGGAGCCCGTCTACCTGATTATCCTGATCGTGAGCCCGGGCAATACCGTAGGCCCGCACCTCAAGGCCCTTTCGTCCGTGAGCCGTCTCCTGGCCGACGGGGGTGTCCGCAAGGACCTCATCGCCTCCAAGGACCCGGCCGAGTTCCTGACCATCCTCCGCGCCGCCGAAGATAAATACCTTTAATTCCCCCTTGACAGCGGGTAAACTCTTTACTATATTTGCCTGCACCTCGGACGGTTAGCTCAGTTGGTTTAGAGCGCTGCTTTCACACGGCAGAGGTCACTGGTTCAAATCCAGTACCGTCCACTTGAAAAAGACTTCCTACCTCGGAGGTCTTTTTTGTTTTCCCAGCCCTTTTTTGTTATCTTGTCTGTGCAATTCCGCAAAATGCAACGAACCGGCGTCCCCACGCATCTAAAGGGCATGATCAAAAGAGTTTCACATACAGGAATCCTTGCCGCCATCCTGCTCACGGCATTCTCGACCGTTAGCCTCGCCGAAAGCACCTGGACACTGGAGGACTGCCTCAAGCAAGCCAAGAAGGCGAGCCTGAAGCTGGAATCCGCCAAGCTTCGCGAACAGGCGGCCGACATCTCGGTCAAGCAGGCCAAGTCGGGCAATTCCCCAACCGTAAGCGCAAGCATCCAGAATACGCTCTTCGACCATCCCTTTATCGACAACGAGGACCATTACCGCCTGAATCTCGGCATTTCCGGTTCCTACACCCTCTGGGACGGGGGCGCCACGAGCCTGAACGTGGAATCCAAGACCCTCACCAAGGAAGCGACCGCATTCGCCACGCAGCAGACGGAACGCAGCGTGCAGGAAAGCGTACTCAACGCCTACATGAGCCTCCTTGCCGCAAGCGAGAACCTGCGCACCGCAGACGCCTCCGTAGAACTCGCACAGGCGGAATTCGAACATTACGGCAAGCTTTTCGAAGCAGGCTCCATCACCAAGAAAGACCTGACGCAGTCGCAATCGAACGTGCTGCAGAAGCAGACCTCGCAGCTTAGCGCACAGCTTTCGGTTAGCACCGCCAAGACCACCTTACGTCAGCTGCTGGAACTCGATGATTCCGCCGAATTCCAGGTAGCGGCTCCCGAAACCCACATCGAGAGCCCCGACTCGCTGGAACCGCTTCCCACCTACGAACAACTTAAGGCCGACGCGCAGAACGCCCATCCAGGACTCAAGTCCGACAGCATCTCCGTACGCGCCGCGCAGAAAAACACCCAGGTCGCAAGCAAGGGAAGTTCCATCACCGTCACGCTAGGCGCCAATTCCAGCACCGGCCTGCAAGCATGGGAATCCGGGGACTACAAGGGACAACTCAAGTACGGCTGGCAGAACTCCATCTCGCTCGGCATCAACATCCCGATTATCGACGGCGGCGCCACGGAAAACAAGGTGCTGCAAGCCCAGGTGAGCGAGACCGAATCGCAGGTAAGCCTGAAAGAAGATCTCAAGACTCTCGAGAACAGCATCGAGAAGCTGTACCTGAACGCCGTCAGCGCAGACATGCAATGGAAAGCGGCCATCCTCCAGGTCGAAGCGGAAACCGAAGCGCTCGCAGTCGCCGAGGAACAGCGGAGCGCCGGAGCGCTCACCTACACCGATTTCCTTACCCAGAAAAACAACCTGGAAAAGGCCCGCATCACGCTTACGAACGCAAAGTACACGAGCCTGCTTTCACGCAAGCTCCTAGAACTCTACCAGGGAAAACTGGATTAAATCTTTTTATTGTCGCAGGATTCGCGGCGCTTGTCACGCCAGGCGAAAATGTTAGCCAGCACCGTTCCGCTGATGGAATGGTAGGCGCAGCTCAAGGCGCAGGGCACCATGCAAAGAACCGCGGCAGGATTCTTCGCCACATTTTCTGGATTCGCAAAGAACGCCATGGCAAGCACGGTCGCCATGCCGGCATTCTGCACGCCGACCTCGATTGCAATCGTGCGCTTCTTGGCAGTATTGAACTTGAAAAGCCTACCCACGCTGTAACCAAGCACATAGCCCAGCGCATTGTGGCAGAACACCACCGCAAGCACCAGGAAAATGAGGCCGAGACCGTTCGCGAACAGCTGCGGACGCACCGTCACCACGACGCCACCCACAATCATCATAAGGCCAATCACGCTCACAGCAGGCATGTTCGACTGGATTTCCTTGAACACGGCGCGCTTGCCCAGAAAATAGTTGCAAAGGAACCCGATGGTAATCGGCGCAATCGTCACATACAGAATGTTCAGGAACATACCCTTCGCATTCACGTCAATACTGGTATCGGCAAGCCACAGCACTAAGAGCGGAGTCATGATGGGCGCAAGGAGCGTGCTCACCATGGTCATGCTCACCGAATACGTGACATCGCCACGGGCCAAAAAACTCATGACGTTGCTCGAAACGCCGCCCGGGCAGCATCCTACCAGAATGATACCCACGGCAAGGTACGGATCCAGCCCGAACACCTTCGTGAGGCCGAAAGCGACAAACGGCATGATCGTATACTGAGCAACCGCACCGAGCAAAATGTGGAACGGCTGTTTTAACAGATTGCGCACATCGTCCGTCGAAATCGTGAGGCCCATACTCAGCATGATGACGCCGAGAATGATGGAGGATACATTCCCGTGAACCCAGCCGAAAGCGACCGGGACGAAGAATGCGACTATTGCGCTTGCGATAACAAAGGGGGAAGCGTAGTTAGAAAGCAGACGGCAAAACGCCTTGATTACCTTAAACATGTAAAACAATATAGGAAATGAGAACCCGCGTTGCAATCATGCATTTCTGCAACGTAAAGGTTGTCCCTACATGACTCCGGTATCCAGGCCCTTCACGGGGATATAGCGGACCGTCCCATCCGAAGAGATGATCATGGCGACACCGGCCATGTAGTTCACCCACTTCCACTTTTCATAATAGCGGACATTCGCGTGTCCATCCGTCGTATAGGCAAGCAGGGGCACCACCAAAAAGTCATGCGTACACAGGACATTGACGCGTTTCATGCTCGCAAGGTTTGCAGCAACATTGTCCCGAAGCAGTTCCTCGCCACGTTCCGCCAGATCGTAGAAAGCATCCGGATAAGCACCGGTGAACGCATACTTGGAATAGACCACCCAGCCACCGCCATCCGAGTTCATGTATTGCTCGACCTTGGCAGCATCCTTCACGAACCAGTTTCCATCCATATAGGTCAAAACATCCAACGAATAATTCGACTGTCCCTTGCCCAGCGCAATATTCTCGCAGGTTTCCTTGGTGCGCGTGTAGCCCGAATAGCCGTAATAGAAATCTTCCTTGGCAACTGCGGCCAGACGCATTCCCAAATTGCGGGCATACTGTTTTCCGTTCTCGGTCAAGTGACCCGTCGGACCCGTGTCATCGGTGCGTTCGCTATGACGGATGATGAACACCGCCTTGTCATCGGCCTTCAAACTTGCATAGACATCCACCAGGTCGGTAAACCCGTCGGCTTCTTGCGGGGTCGCCACACGCCAGGCACCCGCATCGTAGATGTAGTAGTTGTCATGAATGACGCGGCCTTCGCGGACTTCCCTGTCGTATTCGCCCGGGCCAAAGCCTGCCGTATCCTTTTCCATCGGCTGCGCGATGCGCCATTCCTTGTTATTCACGTCGCAAATAAAACGCACCGCCGAATGGTCCGATGTTTCGTAATCATTTGCAAATAAGGCGCTCTGTCCCTGATTCACGAAAGTGACCGTTCCTGCATTCGCATCGGTACAAGGTTCAAAGGCATAAGCCAGCGGAATAAAGGCGCGCATGAACCTTTCAAAGTTCGGCACGTTTCCGCCGTAAGCAGCCATCGCATTATTGCGGATATCGTTGTACTTCCATACGGAATCAATTCCCACGGTCCAATCCGCAATTTGGATTTTCAGGTTAGGATCATTCCAGGCTCCGTCGCCCTTCAGGTCCTCCCCCACATTGCGGATAAAATTTTCCGTTTCTTCCTTGCTGGCTCGGTTCTGGATCAAGGCCGAAATAGCGAGCACGACCGCATCGTATTCCGCGGCCAGCGGGACGGAGTCTATTCCGAAGGCGGCCGCCACTTCTCTTTTCGCCTGCACCACCGCCGAATCCATAGGAACATGGTTCATCAGGAGTTGCTCCACCCGGGGGCGAGACAGCAATGTCACGATGTCTGCTCCTGACGGCTCAAGGGCCACCCGCACAGAATCGAGAGTATCACCAGCGCCATCGACAGACGAATATTCCTTCAGAATTTCGTAGACATACAAAGGCGCGCGCACAGTATCGACAACGACAGGCGCCGATGAACCGTGATGGTTTTCCGGCGAATCGCTTCCTGCGACGCCACCGGTAGAATTTTCACCAGAACATGCCGACAGCATAACAAAAGCTAGCGGCACAACACACAACCGAATTATTCTAACCAAATCCATTTTTCAAGACATCCCATTTTTGCGCGGTCACCCACCACGCAAGGCATACACTACATCGTCATCGTACCGGACTCAAGGCCCTTTACAGGCACGTAGCGCATCTTGCCGCTCGCATCCATGATAATCGCGACTCCAGCAAGGTAATTGATCCACTGCTTGGTATCAAAGTAACGCAGGTTGACCTTCTTGTCGGTACAATAGGCGGTAAAGGGGACCACGAACGTATCGTGCGAAATCCAGACACCGACCTTCTTCACCTTCGCAAAATGCGGCTTGACGATACTCTGCAGGAATTCCTCGCTGCGTTCTTCGAAATCGTAGAACGCTTCCGGACAAATTCCCTTGTAGGCATAAGCCGAATTTGTGCCCCAGCCGCCACCATTAGCGCTCTTGCAACTTTCGTACTGCGAATTATCCTTCACATACCATTCGCCATCCAGGTCCTCGATCGTATTTTCCGAATAGTTCGTCCCGGCACCCGCAGCAATGTTCTCGCAGGTTTCTATGCTTCTCGTATAAGTCGAATTGGCGAAATAGATGCTTTCGCCCTTCAGCTTTGCTCCGACATTCTTGGATTGCGCTTTTCCGCCGTCTGTCAGGTTTCCCTTTTTCCCCGTATCGTTCGTCCTTTCGGCATGACGCAGCAGGAAGATAACCTTCTCGCCGGACTTGAGATTCTTGTACACATCACTCAGGTCCTCGAAATCCTGGACATCGTCGCTGGTCGCCGCACGCCACTTTTTGTTTTCGTAAACATAGTAACGGTCGGTATTGATGCGGCCCACCTTGAGCTGGCCTTCGTACTCGCCCTGCAGACCGTAGGTATCCTTTTCGAGGTCTGTCGCCGCACGCCACTCGCGCGTTTCGGCATCACAGATAAAGCGAACCTTCGGCCCCTGCAAATCGTAACCCGAGACAAAGAAGGCGCTCAGGCTGTTACTGATAAATTTCACGGAATCGGCATTAGAAGCATTGCACTCGCCAAAGTTATAGACGGTCGTCCAGAAGTGCTTCAGGTGCTTCTCGAAGTCGGGAACGTCGCCCAAATGCCACGAGGCAATGTTGTTACGTATCGTCGCGTAAGATCCACTCGTATCTAGCGTCATGAGCCAGTCCGCCAAATCCGCCTTCGCGTTGTTGTCGTCCCAGTTTCCGTTACCCTTGATACGGTCCGCAATACCCGCGGTATACTGCATCATGTCGTTGCCAGAGCCCTTGCGCTGCATCATGATCGAGATGGCAAGCAGGGCGCCGCTGTATTCGTCACCATCGAAGAGACCGATGTCCTCGGCAAAGCGACCGTCCGTCGTAAGAGTCTGCTGTTGCTGTCCAAAATTACCCCAGCCAAAACCATTGCCGCCACCGTTACCACCTGCACCAGAGGAGCCCAGCTGGATTTCAAAGGACGCCAAGATATCGCGCAGAGCCTGCGCCTTGACCGCTCGGATCGGCTGATTGTTACCGCTATTCTCCACCAGTTTCAGCACGCGGGGCGCTTCCATGTGAGTCAGCATGTTCACATTCACCGAGTCCTTTTCCGTCACGTCGACCACGGCTTCCAGCGTGACGACCGACGCCGACAATCCACCGGTCAGCTCGTTCCTGAAATATCCATTCGCCTGGACACGCAGGTAGGGCGAAACAAAATCGACGCTGTCAAAGCTATAGTTGCCTTCCGCATTCAAAATGCAGGCCTTGTGGGTACGCTTGGAATCGGCCAGATGTTGCGTGCTATCCAGTTCAATCAGCTTCACCGAAGTTCCATAACGGAAGGGTCCCTTTTCGGCAATACCGATAACTTGCGCTCCCACCATGCGGGGTTCCGCCGTATCGACTGCGGCCGTATTGACAGTATTGCCACCAAAGTTCCCCCATGGGGAAGTATTTCCTCCGGAACTCTCTGAAGCATCTTCCTCGGAATCATCCCCCACCGTCAGCACACCGTTGCGGCAACCGACCTGGGAAACCTGGGCCACCATTTCCGCTTCGACCCAGTCACCGCCCAGACAGAAATACAGAATGTTCTCGCTCTGCACCAGGAAGGACTCACCTTCAATCTCGGCAGAACAGTCCGGCAGGGCGTTTACATCCGTCACGACCGTCGTGTCCGTAATGACCGTATCTTCGATTCCGACAACCGGTCCTACCGACGAACTCGAAAGCCCTGCCGAAGAACCGCCCTGTACGACGCCGGAACTCGACAGCGGGCGTCCCAATGAATCGAGAACGACGACTCCGCTCGAATTCTTGTCCGACCTAGGATCCGAAGAGGATTCAGAACTATCTTCCGCAGGATTTTCCTCCGGAGACGACGAAGAAGAATCATTGCTCGAACACGCCACCAGAGCACAGGTGGCAAGAGTAAGGACAATAGTCCCCATTAGGCGATTTATTCGTCGTTTCAGCATCATTCAAGCAATATAAAAAGTTTTTCTGTTAAATAAAAGAAACCACCGCCTTACGGGGGTAATCGAGGGATTTTACAGCATCTTTCCTGTTTCGAGGAAGCGACGATGCATCTCGAAAGCCCTTTCCAGGGCAATCGGCATGTGGATTCCCTTGGCATGCTTCAGGCTATATTCCAAAAAGTCCGTCAGCGGTTCGCGGAAATCGGGATGGGCACAATTCTTAATGATCAGGCGCGCACGTTCCTCGGCGGGAAGCCCACGCAGGTCAGCGAGGCCCTGCTCCGTCACGAAAATCATTGTGTCATGGTCCGTCTGGTCCACATGGCTCACGTAAGGCACAATCGAGCTGATGGCGCCATTTTTCGCGACCGAGGGCGTCAGGAAAAATCCGAGGGCACAGTTCCTTGCAAAATCCGCAGCACCGCCGATTCCGTTCATCATCGAGGAGCCCGAAACCAGGCTGCTGTTCACGTTGCCGAAGATATCGGCTTCGAGCGCAGTGTTCATCGAGATGACTCCCACGCGACGGATTACATCGGGGCTGTTGCTCACTTCCTGCTGGCGAAGCACCAGGTGCTTTTTCCATTCGGCGCTGTTCTCTACAAATTCCTTCTGCGCATTTTCAGACAAAGTAAGAGCCGTACCCGAAGCGACACCGAGCTTTCCCTTTTTCAGCAGCGGGAATACAGCTTCCTGAATCACTTCAGTATAAAGGTCAATGGTTCCGAGGCGGCTATCGTCGGACATGGCGCTCAATACGGCATTTGCGACCTTGCCCACACCGCTCTGGAATGCAAGCCCCTTGGGGAGCCTGCCCTTGCTCTCTTCGAAACAGATAAAATCAAGAATACGCTCGCCGATGTTCCTGGAAACTTCGTCGGGTTCCACAAACGGATTCACCTCGTCAAGGCGAGAAGTCTCGACAACGGCAATTACTTTATTCATATCAATCTTGACAAATTCACCGCCAACACGATCGCCTGCGCTATAGATGGGGAGCGGCTTGGCATGCGGAGGAAGTTCCGGGAGAGCTGTATCGTGGATTCCCATAAAGGAATCTCCGAGACGCGTATTCAACTCCAGGATAATCTTCGGTGCCATCTCCAGGTAAGTCACCGAGTTTCCGCCCGAAGTCGAAAGGCACACGCGACCGTCGCCCAGTATCGCAGAAACTTCAATGATGGCGACCGTCGGCGCAGGCACCGCACCGGTACGCACCAGGTAACCCATCTTGCCCAGGTGCGCGTCGATGTACTTGATTTCGCCCGCGTTGATCGCCTTGCGAAGACTCGGATTGCTCTGGTAAGGCATCCTGAGGCTCACCGCACCGGCACGCGCCAGGGCACCGTCGCAGCTATCTCCAGTCGACGCGCCCGAAAAAAGCGTCACCTTGAAAGGCTTACCTTCGGCATGCAACTTTTCGGCACGCGCGGCCAAAGCCGAGGGCACTTCCTTGGGGTAGCCCGCCAAGGTAAAGCCAGAAACTCCCAGCACATCGCCATCGTTAATCATTGCCGCGGCATCGGCCGCACTACACTTTTTCGAATCGAACCAGCTCATAGTGGCGTAAAAAATAATTTTTTAGATTTTTCCGCGTGAAGCATTTCATCAAATACAACTTGATCGGCGTCATGAACACGCTCATTACCTTGGCCTCGGTCTGGGTGATGCACCAGTTGCTCGACTGGAACCTGGAACTTTCCAATTTCCTCGGGTTTATCTTCGGCGCCATCAACAGCTACCTGATGAACCGCCTCTGGAATTTCAAGAGCAAGAACCGCAAGCGCACCGAAGCCATCCGATTCGTCATCGTCTTCGTCGCCGCCTACCTGCTCAACCTCGCCACCCTCGAAGCGACCGTCTACGCCCTCGACACCACCTGGTGCAAAAGCTTCACCGACTTTATTTCTCAGTACATGAAGCCCAGCTTCTTCGCAAACATCGTTGCGAACGGCGTGTACGTCATCGCAAGCTTCACCCTCTACAAGAAGTGGGTATTTAAATAAATGCCGAGCGAAGGCAATAGAGCAACCTCTTTTCGTTAATCGCATAAAAAAACGCTCGCCTTTGGCGAGCGTCTTTTTCAACTTATGTCAGTCGAAGATTAGAGCTGGAACGGAACCAGTTCCACGCGACGGTTCTGAGCACGACCCTTCTTGGTCTTGTTGTCAGCAATCGGCTTGTCCGGACCGAAACCAACGGCGCGGACGCGGTCTTCTTCGATACCCTTCTGCAGGAAGTAATCCACCACAGCCTGGGCACGAGCCTGAGACAGCTTCTTGTTGGTTTCAGCAGAACCAGTGTTATCGGTATGGCCCTGGACTTCGAGGTGAGCAACCTTGATCTTCTTCATCAGGGCGATGATATCGTCCAAGGTCTTGTAGCTCGCCTTCGTGAGCTTTGCGGAACCAGTCTGGAACTGGATACCCTTCTTCAACTGTTCAAGGTCTTCCTTCTTGTTGAGCGGGCAACCCTTCTTGTCGATTTCGACACCCGGGAGAGTGTTCGGGCACTTGTCCTGATAGTCAGGCACGCCATCGGCGTCAGTGTCGAGCGGGCAACCCACGGTATCCACCGGAGCACCTGCCGGAGTCTTCGGGCACTTGTCAAGAACGTCAGGTACGCCATCCTTGTCTTCGTCGGCGCTGCAACCCGTAGAGTCAACAGGCACGCCAGCCGGAGTGTTCGGGCACTGGTCAATACCGTCAGCAACGCCGTCCTTGTCGAAGTCAAGCGGGCAGCCGTTGTTATCCACATTCAATCCTTCCGGAGTATTCGGGCACTGGTCGGCACCATCCGGTACGCCGTCCTTGTCAGCATCAGCCGGGCAACCCGTGGAGTCAACAACCATACCCTGCTTGGTGTTCGGGCACTGGTCGAGAGCATCAGGTACACCGTCGCCGTCGAAGTCGCCTTCGCAGCCTTCAGCGTTCACCTGGGCACCTTCGCGAGTATCCGGGCACTTGTCAATACCGTCATAGACGCCATCCTTGTCAGTATCCATCGGGCAACCGACAGAGTCAACCTTCACGCCAGCCGGAGTGTTCGGGCACTTGTCGAGAGCATCAGGAACGCCGTCCTTGTCGAAGTCCGGTTCGCAACCGAGAGAATCAACAGCGGCACCTTCGCGAGTTTCCGGACACTTGTCAAGACCGTCATAGATGCCGTCCTTGTCGCTGTCCATCGGGCAACCGACAGAGTCAACCTTCACGCCAGCCGGAGTGTTCGGGCACTTGTCCTGATAGTCAGGCACGCCATCGGCGTCAGTGTCGAGCGGGCAACCCACGGTATCCACCGGAGCACCTGCCGGAGTATGTGCGCACTGGTCCTTGCTATCAATCACGCCGTCCTTGTCTTCGTCCTTATCCTTGTTTGCCATGCGCCAGATGAGGGCTGCAGTACCGGCAATCGTCGGGGTCGGAGCGTAACCGTAGGTAAACTTGGTGTCGTGGTCGTTTTCGTAGTAAACGAGGTGAGAACCGTTGCTATGCATTTCGTCCTTGTAGTCGTAACCGAGGTTCGCAAGGGTGCGGATAGCGATATCGACGCCCATAGCGAAGTCGATGTTCCACGGCAGGTGGAAACGGAGACCCGGAGTGAGTCGCATCGGGTCGTCCATCGGGTCACGACGGTACTTACCGGTTTCAACACGCATTTCGCCGGAGAATTCCACGAAGGCTTCCAACCAGTCGGTAGCGATGTAGTTCACGCCGGTACCATAGACCAGGGTGCTCTGTCCGTCGCCGGCATATACAAATCCAGCATGGGTGTTCCACACGACCGGCACCCCAAGTGCGCCGAAGTTCAATGTGAAGATCAAAGTTCCACCGACGTTCACTTCACCAGAAGTATACGGATCGGTCACTTCACCGTCTTCGCTCAAATACCAGGCATGACGGGGACGCACACCGCGTGCTTCCGTACCGGTCGGGAGATAGACGTCAACCATGGCAGCCATAGCAAACAGGCTTGCTTCGTTACCAACGACATTGGCCTTCAACCAGATGTCGAGGTCGCCCGGCCTAAATGCCCAGATACCGCTTTCGCCACCACCATGCAGGTTAGCATGGTCGTAGTTCATCGGGAGCGATGCACCAAGGTCTAAGAAGTCCAAGAGACCGATAGCGGCATGGAAGTTGCCAGCGAAGGTACCGGACCATTCATGGAAAGTATCGTACTTTCCATCCCTCGTAACCGCGCCACCACGAGAAAGGGACCAGGAGTCGAAGGAGACGTCTCCACCGGTACCGATTTCGACACCCCATTGTCCTAGCGTGTAGGCATTGTGTTGATGAATACCGGAGGTTCCGCCCATAAGCCCGGACTGGGCAAAGGCGAGGCCTCCCGCGACTAGTGATAATCCAATGATTTTTTTCATTGTATCCCTCTTTGAAAAAAAGGCAACTTCAACAAAAACACATTGATTTAATTCAAATGCGTCTTTGTTACATTTTACTTCCAATGTAGTATTTTTGACAGATTCAAACCACTTGTGAGTCAAATCACACCCAAAAATCGTGCAAAAAACTGTAAAATTGCAACCAAAAGTCATTGATAGTCATCAAATTAGTGATTATGAACCCGATTTTATCTATCCAGAACATCCGTCGTGACTTCAAAATGGGTGACGAGACCGTCCACGCCCTGCGTGGGGTGTCCTTCGACATATACCCCGGTGAGTTCGTGACCATCATGGGAACCTCCGGTTCGGGCAAGTCGACCATGCTGAACATTTTGGGCTGTATGGACAAGCCGACCTCCGGCGAATATATCCTAGACGGTCAGCATACCGAGAAACTGAAACGCGACGCCCTCGCCAAGATCCGCAGCAAGAAACTCGGGTTCGTTTTCCAGAGTTACAACCTGCTCAGCCGAACCACCGCCATCGAAAACGTGGAGCTTCCCCTATTATATAATTCTAGTGTGTCTGCTGCGGAACGACACCGCCGCGCCATCGAGGCTCTGAAAATGGTCGGGCTCGAAGGCCGCATGAACCATTTGCCGAACCAGCTTTCGGGCGGCCAGCAGCAGCGAGTCGCAATCGCCCGCGCCCTAGTCAACGACCCGGTGATTATCCTCGCCGACGAAGCGACCGGCAACCTGGACACAAGGACCAGCTATGAGATCATGATGATTTTCCAGGAGCTGAACCGTCAAGGAAAGACCATCGCCTTCGTGACGCACGAACCTGACATCGCGACCTTTAGCGGGCGCACCATTACGCTGCGCGACGGACTCCTGAAAAAAGACGTGAAGAACGAGAACGTACAGGACGCCAAGGCCGCTTTCGAAGCGTTACCACCTCCGGAGGAGTTTGAGGAATGAGGTCGCACCTACGGTGCTTTGAGCAACGAGGTCGCGCTTTGCGCTCTGAGCATTTCAAAAAAGAGCCCCATACCTCAAAGGGAGCGTAGCGACCGACCTCATACCTAACCACTTCCTACTGTCTACTTCTAACTTCCTACTGTCTATGTCTCCACTTACTTTAATAAAAATTGCACTCAAGGCGCTGCTCCGTAACCGCATGCGCACCTTCCTTTCGGTGCTTGGCATCGTGATCGGTGTTGCGGCTGTGATTGCTATGGTTGCCATGGGCGAAGGTTCCCGAATCTCCATCAAGGAACAGATGACCGCGATGGGTTCTAACGCCATTATCATCATGCCGAACCGCGACCGCCGCGGCGGTGTGCAGCAGGAATCTACCAGCGAGCTCCTCGAAGAAGCGGACATCATCGCCATCCGCGAAAACGCCACCTACATTGACGGAGTCTCGCCGATGATGACCGTAGGCGGGCAGGCGATTGTCGGCAACAACAACTCCCCCACGACCTTGAGCGGAATTTCCGCAGACTACCTGAAGATTCGTAATTACGAAATCGAGGACGGCGTAATGTTCGACGATGTTACGGACCGCATGTCCAAGGTCTGCGTCATCGGGCAGACCGTCGTCAAGAACCTGTTCCCCGAAGGCGATCCCATCGGCAAGACCATCCGCTACAGGAACATTCCCCTGAAGGTCATCGGCACATTGAAGGCGAAAGGCTCCGGCGATTTTGGACAAGATAACGATGACGTCATTTTCACGCCTTACCAGACGGTGATGAAGCGCTTCTCGGCGACTACGAATATCCGCCAGATTTTCGCGAACTCTATCGGCGAAGGCTATGCCGAAAAGGCGACCGAAGAAATCATGGGAATCCTGAAGGAACGCCGCAGCTGGACAAAACCCACCGACCCGTTCCGCGTGTTTACTCAAGAAGAAATGATTCAGACCATCACGAGTACCTCCGACATGATCTCCTTGGTACTCACGATTATCGCAGGAATTAGTTTGTTCGTAGGTGGTATCGGAATCATGAACATCATGTACGTATCCGTCACGGAGCGTACTAAAGAAATCGGCCTCCGCATGGCTATCGGTGCCCGCGGCAAGGACATTATGTTCCAGTTCCTGTTTGAATCGGTGATTATCAGCCTGCTCGGAGGCGTTATCGGAATCGCGCTCGGCATAGCCGCCTCCGAAATTGTGAAGATCGTCTTCAATATGCCCATGAGCGTCTCGGTGACCAGCGTAATCGTGAGCTTTGCCGTGTGCTTTGCAACAGGCGTATTCTTTGGCTGGTATCCCGCACGCAAGGCATCTCGCCTGGACCCCATCGAAGCGCTACGATTCGAATAACTGTGACATAGGTTACTAAAACTTACATTTTACTTGCAAAAAGAACAGAAGATGCTATATTGAATCTGAATAATCGGAGGATGATATGCATCTTAAAAAGTCGACGGGGGTTATAGCCTCTACCCTGGCTGCATTTTCGGTTTCGGCCGCTTTTGCCGCTACCACGCCTTACGACCTGATTCGCCCGACCTGGCCCTTGAGCTGGGACGCGAAGGTCTTCGAAAATTTCGATACGACGATCACCAAGAAAACAGGTATGCTTCCGAAAGAGGCAACGCCCGCAAGCTTCAAGGCAGGCGCCCTGATGCCCGACACCCTGGACCAAGCCTACCTCGACGCCATCAACACCAAGATTTCGCCGATCCGCGTGAACCAGGCGGGCTACCTCAAGAGCGACACGGAACGCCAGTTCTACTTTGTGGGCAGCAAGGCGACGGAATTTGAAGTCGTAGATGCAGACGGCAAGTCGCTCAGCACCAAGGTAACAGGAACATTCACCGCAACCGGAACGGCCACCAAGAGCGACTGGACAATTATTGCTGGTACAGATGCCGCTACAAACGACCAAATGCGCTACAAAGTTGAAATCACCGGACCTGAAGGCAATATCTTTGTCGGCAAAATCCCGCAGAACGTACCTACCGAAAAGCGCCTGCGCATCAAGGTCGGTGACGAAATCTCTAGCACCTTCATTGTGAGCGACGACGTTTACACCATGGCAAAGGATGCCACCCTGAAGTTCTTCGGCATCCAGCGCAGTGGCGATTCCAAGTCCTGGTTCCACGGACCGAGCCATACCAAAGACGGTGGCGGCAAGGTGGTTGTTATTGAAAGCTACAAGTCCGTGGCTGCTGAAGGCTATACATCAAAAGAAGGCGCCTTGCAGGGCGGCTGGTACGACGCAGGAGACCACCTGAAGGAATCCCAAACGCAAGCCTTCGCCTTTGCAGCACTCGCCGTGATGTCCGCCACGAACCCCGCCAAGGACGTAGACCACTACGCTTACAACCAAGGTGAATTTGTAAAGACCGACGGCGTGCCCGATGTTCTGCGTGAAGCCAAACACGGTGCCGACTTTTTCTTGAAAGCGTACGAATTCGCCAAGGGCGTCGTTGACGATATGCCTGTTTCTGTGGGCAACTTCGGCAGTGATCACGGCTGGTGGGGGCGCCCGGAAGTTCAAGACTATGTAACCGTTACCGGCCGCGGAGGTCCAACCGAACGCGATGTACGACTCGGCGAACTCGGCGCCAACATTTCCAGTGAAATTGCTGCTGGCCTTGCCATTCTCAGCAAGGATTACGCCAAATACGACAGGAAGTTCGCGGATAGCTGCCTAGTTGTCGCTGAAAAGATGTACGACTTCGCCAAGGCTCTTGCTCAAGGCAAAGACAAATACGACGGCGACAAGCCCTTTGTCAATAATAAACAGGCTGCAGGTTGGGGTTCGCCTGCCTATATGGGCAACAACGATTTTGCCGATGACCTGGCCCTCGCCTCGGTGGCGCTCCTGTACGCTACAGGCAAGAAGGATTACGCCGACGACGCTTTACGTAATAAAGAGTTATACGATGGTCAAAGAGAACTCAATTGTGCCGGCTGTTTTAACGGTGGATGGTTCATGACTAATAATTACGGAGGCATGTTAAAGAGTTCCAAAAATACAAGCTGGGCAAACGCACATTCATACGCCCTATACGCTCTGTACAAGTTAATTCTTGCCGACAAGTCCAAGGCTACATCTGAATATGGGCTTACCGAAGATGAACGCCTTGCCGCTATTGAAGACTGCCTTGCCGATATGATCGACAACATCAGTTACCTAAGCAGCTCAGGCAATTCCATCACGCTCCCTGCACCGGAAACAGGCAAACTATTATCAAACACCGTCAGCTACGATCCCATCTGGTACACTATGTTGACTGATCAGGCATGGATTTTCAATGGTTATCAAGCCGGCAACATCTTTGAAGTATTGGCATACGCCGACGTGGCCGCCGATATCGAAAAGCAGGGCGTCACGCTCCCGGCCATGGCAAGCACAGGCCTTAAAGCAAGCGAAATGCGCCAGCTCGGTATCAATCAGTTGAACTACCTATTCGGCGTAAACCCGTGGGACATCTCGTTTGTGTATGGTGTAGGCGACAAGAATGACGCGCACCCCTTCCACAGGGCAGCAAACCCCGAAGGCAAAAATTGGCCGGGCCTCGCTTATAAATACAACGCCCCTGTCGGAGCCCTGGTAGGCTGGCAAGACCCCGCCACAACTTCAATGAATCCTGACAGATTGAGCTGGGAAAACTTCTATATCTCCGAGGTGACGCTCAACGCAGCAACACTTTTGACATCTGCCCTCACCCTCGTGAGTAACGGCGGTAGCGACTACTACGAAAAGAAGTGCGATAACTGCGATACCACGGAAGCCTCGCCCTTCTCCAACGAGGTTTATACAACGGCATACCACTACACGATCAATAAAATGGACTTTTTTAATGTTCAATTCGTCAACGAAACCCTAGAAGATCTCGATAGTGTTGTTGCCTATATCTATTTTGATGCAAGCGAAGAAGATATTGACGCTTGCGGAGCCATATTCGACAATGACATTTGTCAAGCCTACGACATCGGCGGTTTTAATAAAGTCTGCGATAATGACCGAGAACTTAGAAACCTTTTGAGAAGCACCCCTCCCGTAAAGGTTGAAGACACCTACAATAAAGACAAGAATACCTACACTTGGGCACAGGCCATCAGTGTCGGCACCATTGGCCTTGGCGGCAGGCTTCGTCTTGACCTCGGAATTTCTTCTGGAACCAAGGTCGATGGCAAATGCGAAACACTCAGAGAGCCGTCCAAAGTCAAAGTCACTGACGGCTGGAGCTTTACCGCCCACTCTGAATCCAAGGACGCCCCGGCCTACGACGGCGCTCCTGACTGGGACAAAGACCAGGGCGATATTCAGCAGCCGCCTCGTGACCCGTACATCGTCATTCGCAGCAAGGGCAAGCTCCTGTGGGGTTACGGTCCGGGAGAAACCACCAGCGACCGCGTCGGTTTCGTGAAGTCCATCGCAATTGCGAAGGCTCGCATGCAGGTTGCCAAGAACAAACTCTATGTGCTGGCAAGCGCACAGGGCACCAAGACCGTGAAGATCTTTGATATGCTCGGCAACCAGCTGATGGCTCAGGACTTCTACGGAACCCGCGCCGAAGTGAACCTCGCCAAGCTTCCGCACCGCGGCGCCATGATTGCAAGAGTCACACAAAACGGCAAGACACTTGCAACGCAGAGCATTAAGATCAAATAAGAACTTTACATTTTTTGTACTTTCGTCATGCCCGCCATCAAGCGGGCATTTCCTTTATAAAAATTTTGTTTTAGTAGAAACGGAGATTCCCGCCTTCGCGGGAATGACAGACTCAACGCATACAAGTAAAGTCAACTTTTTTATTTTTCACAGAATACTTTCGAAAATTTTTCATATATATTTAGGATATGAATCTGCTTGAATTTTTACAACCGATGCCGGTCGTGGGCATTCTCCGCGACATTCCCCAGGGCGCAGAAGAATCTTGCGTCAAGACGGCTGCCGAATGCGGACTCAAGGCGATCGAAGTCACCATGAACACCGCTAACGCTGAAGCAATCATCGCCGACCTCAAGGCCGCCGCAAAGCCTTACGGCATTGCCGTAGGTGCAGGCACAGTCCGCCACGGGAGCGACTTGGACAAAGCCATTGCCGCTGGCGCCGAATTTATCGTGACGCCCAATACGCGCAACGAAATCATCCGCCTGTCTGCCACGGCCCGCATCCCGATTATTCCGGGAGCGCTCACACCGACCGAAGTGCAGAAGGCATACGACCTCGGCGCCACCGCCGTGAAAATCTTCCCGGTGAACTGCGTAGGCGGTCCCGAATACATCAAGGCGCTGCGTGGGCCGTTCCGCGACATTCCGCTGATGGCATGCGGCGGCGTGAACGCAGAAAATGTCCAGTCCTACCTTAAGGCCGGTGCGAACCTGGTTTCGTTCGGAGCAAGCATCTATGACCCGAAACTGATGGCCGCTGGCGACTGGAAGACAATTGCCGAGCGCCTGAAAAAGCTCCTCGCTTCCATCAAGTAGGATTTTTTAGTTCCTGGATCCCGTTCGCCACCTCGTGGCTCCAGGATGACGTATACAACAGAGTCATCCTCGACCAACGGGAGGGGATCCATAGACACGCCCATCTGAAACTCATTGCGGTTCCTGGACGACTTATAAAAAAATTCCTGCCGAATGGCAGGATTTTTTTGTTTATGGATCCCGTTCGCCACTTCGTGGCTCCAGGATGACTTAAAGACACCCGCCGGGTTTACTTTTCCATTTCCTGCTTCATCTTGTACATGGAAACGTCGGCGCTGTGCAGCATGTCGTCCATTTCCTTGTAGTCTTCGGCAGAGTAGGCAATGCCGTACGCAAAGGAGGCGCGCTTGTCCACAATCGTAATTTCGGACACGGACTTCTGCATACGTTCGGCGCAGACCATGGCACCCTTCTTGTCGGTTTCAGGACAAATGACCAGGAACTCATCGCCACCCATTCTAAAGAGCTGGTCGGTTTCGCGAAGGATTCCCTTGATTGCCGAGGAGACCGAACGCAGGAGCAGGTCACCCGCCTGGTGACCATACTGGTCGTTCGTCGCCTTAAGACCGTTCAAGTCAAAATAGATAATGGCGAACTGCGTGCCGTAACGCTTGGAACGAGAGAACCATTCGCGCAGCGAGTACATTCCGTGACGACGGTTGAAGCAACCCGTCATGTCGTCGGTCAGGGAAATGTCGCGCAAGTTACGGAGCGAACGAGAAAGACGGATATGCACGTTCACTCGAGCAAGCAGGATTTCGGAAATGGCGCTCTTGCTCACAAAGTCAGACGCACCCGCCTGGAATCCCTTAGTCACGCTGTCGCTATCTTCACGGCTCGTGAGGAAAATAATCGGAAGGTCGTCCAGCGGATGGCGCTGGCGAATACGGAGGCAGACATCGAAGCCGTTCATGTTCGGCATATTGATATCCAGAAGAACGAGATCCACGGTGTTGTCCTTCAGGAACTCAAGAGCATCCTTGCCCGAATTGCAACTGGTAACATCGTAGCCCACCTCGGTCAAGAGGTGTTTCGTTTTCTCGATAACTTCCTTGTTGTCATCGACTATCAAAATTTTTTCTTCGACCATAAACCTCCCCCAGATAAAAGGGTTACAACACTAAAATAACAAAAATTCTAACGGAGGCGCCTCGCAGATCAGCCCAAGTCGCGCCGCATGCTCGAAAAACAGCGAAAGCGATCGTTTGCGTTCTTCGGTAAAGCGATAATCCAGCGCCGAATAATAGTTCTCGACCACCGAACGGGGAAGCTGCACCGGGTAACGTTCAAGCCAGCGATCTAGAGCCCGCGAAGGATTTGTCCGAAAACTTTCGACACTTTCACGCGTCGCCTGCAAGTACATCTTGAGAGTATCCCGCAATTCCGGCTGCAAGGCCGACTTTGAAACAATCCACGCTCCAAAGACAAACGGCACGCCCTGCCAATCCTGCCAAAGGGAACCGAGGTCATAGTCGAACGCAAAGCGGTGACGTTCATTTTCTTCGAGCGCTTGGTCGCCAATCAAGAGGCAGGCATCGTCAGAAGGCTCGTAGGCTCCCACCCCATAGACAGGCTCCACGTCGAACCGTTCACGCATCAGGATTTTTAACAAATTCACTGATGTCATGCTCTGTCCCGTCAAGCGGACTGTCCGTCCGTCCAAATCCTCGATCGGGCACTTCGCATACAACTTAACAGATCGGACTTCAAACGAGCAGGAGGTGCATATATCGGGAGCAAGAACAAAGGCGCCCGGCTTCTGTGCAAAAGTGATGGAAGAAGCCGGAGACAGATGGATTGAGCCGTCCTTGAGCCCCGCACAGTGCGCACTCGGAGGACCGTCCACAAATTCCACGTCGGCAAGGCGGGACTCGCGACCAAGGAAGTCATGAAAAAACGGCGCACAGACCAAAAAAGGGATTCGTCCAACTCGTAAAGCCATATAAAAAAGTTAATTTTTCGCCACGACCTGCAACAGGGTCAAAAATCAAATAACAGAAGAATAACCGAAAAATGGCTAAGGTATAATGGCTGTATTTCATGTGAAGAAGACCTCGCTCGGCGACGACCAGACTTCCCTGGTTTTCAAGGGCAAGATTGTTGAAGGGCCCATCAGCAAGGGCATGACTGTAGAGATCCCCGTCACTCAAGAGGCGGTGGTCAAGATGAAGATTTTCGATGTCGTCCTGTTCGAAAAGCAGAAGGACGAATCTAAGAAGGTTGGACTGGTAGTCGATTTCAAGGACCTGCCCGATGACATGGAAGTCATCATGAGCCTGAACATCGCCGAAGAAGACCTGACGATCGTGAACGAGTAAGGCAATTCCGCCTTTTCAAAATAACGGATGATACAATGATTAAAGAAAGACTGCGGGGAGTGAATTTGGGTGGCTGGTTCAGTCAAGTAGACTGCATCCAGGAAAAAGATCCCGTAGGTTTTCCAGGGATCATTGAACATATCAAGACATTTCTAGGCGACGCGGATTTCAAGCGCATCCGCGGTGCGGGGTTCAACCACGTGCGTCTGCCGGTGGACTACTTCAACCTGTTCGAAGAAGGAAGCCTCAAGCCGAAGGACGACGTATTCGCCCTTCTGGATAAGGCCATCAAGGACATCCAGGCAAATGACCTCGACGTGATTCTCGACCTGCACAAGTGCCCGGGACACGACTTCCATCTGGGTTCATACCAGGAACAGCCTTTCTTCGTGAGCGCCGACGCCCGCAAGGATACCGCCAAGGTATGGTCGTTTATGGCCGAACGCTACAGCAGCGAGTCGCGCGTAATGATGGAACTCCTGAACGAGCCCGCCGCCGCAGACTCCCTGGTTTGGGACAAAGTAAAGGACGAAATTTTCTGGGCAATCCGTAAGCACGCCCCGAAGAACACCATCGTGGTTGGTGCCAACAAGTGGAACAGCGCCCGCGAATTCAAGTACCTGACTCCGCTGGACGATGATAACGCCATCTACAGTTTCCACACCTACACCCCGGTCACGTTTACACACCAGGGTGCCGCCTGGATCCGCGACCCGTTCTTCAAGATTGAACGCCCGTGGCCGGGCGACTATGCCGCCCCCGAGCAGGGCGGTACGACGCGCCTCGACGTGGAATACGGCAAGTGGGACAAGGCCCGTCTCCAGGAAAGCATCCAGAACGCCCTTGACTTCCGCGCAAAGTACGACCTGCCGGTCGCCTGCAACGAGTTCGGCGTATACGTGCAGGTGCCGCGAAAGTACCAGCTCGCATGGATGAACGACTTCATGGAAATTCTCCGCGACGCCGATGTCGGCTACAGCTACTGGAACTACAAGAACCTCGACTTCGGCCTTGTATCCAAGGGCGAATCGCTGCACCAGAGCCTCAAGCAGTACGACAATCCGGACAGGCTCGACAGCGAACTGATGGAACTCTTGGCAAAAGGCTAACAGGCCATAAGTCACAAACATTAAAGGCGCCTCGCGAATGCGAGGCGCTTTTCTATACCCCCTTAAAAAAGGAGACCCCCGACCAAGTCGGGGGTGACAAGTTGAATGGTTTAGACGACTTCGGCGAAGCCGTAACTACTTTCCGGCAGCCTTCTTCTGCATTTCGCGGCGCTGGGCTTCGGCGAGCATACGGGCCATTTCGAGGCGGCTGTCTTCCTTTTCCTTGCGCTTGGTTTCTTCCTTGCAGTTCACGCACTTGGTTGCAGTCGGAACAGCAATCAGGCGGGCCTTCGGAATGAGTTCGCCACACACCTTGCAGACACCGAAGGTGCCCTTCTTGATGCGCTTGAGCGCCTCTTCCAGGTACACCAGGTACTTGCCTTCGCGGGCAGCCAGGGAGAAGTTCGTTTCCAGGGCGTTGTAGTCGGTCGCAAGGTCGGCACTGTTGGATTCACCACCCTCGCCTGCCTGCGCCTGGTTCTTGAAAGTTTCCGTCTTGTCAAAATCGGTCTGCGCCGTCACAATCTGGCGACGTTTTTCAATCAACATATCTTCAAAGAACTTCAGGTCCTCATCACTCATCTTGACGGGTTTCTTTTCAGCAGTTTTCTTCTCAGCCATGGTATTCTCCTTGGTTGCAATTACGCGTTTGTTCCGATAGAATGATAAATAACTTATTTTTTCGAAAAAGGGTAAACTTTTTTTAGAAAATATCAATATTAATGTCGAGACCGTTCTTTTTAATGTCGTTCAGCAGGGAATCGACGTCCAAAAGCAGCTTGTCGAGCGCCTTATTGATAGGAGAATCCTGCTGGAGCAGGAGCCCGGCGGAATTGTCCCCCTTGGCAAGCTTCTGCATGATCTTCTCCGACTGGTCCTTCAGAACGCCCACCCTCGACAGCAATTCCTGCGTACGGTCCAACAGATTATCGACTTCATCAAGCTTGTTTCCTGCACGGGACGAAACACCGTTCAAAGCCTCCTGCGCATTTTCCAGGGAACGGTCGCACTTATCGAGCAGGGACTGCACCTCGCTCTTCCAGTTGCCGACATTCCCCTTGGTCAGCCGCGCGAGCCTGTCCGCCTTGCCGGAAACGCGGTCAATCTGCTTGCCCGCCGCCCCTTCGGAAATGGAATCCATAAGGGCGGAGAGTGTATCGCGGATTTCCCCGGCACCGTCCAGAATCGCCGTGAGTTTCTGCCCAACGCCCGTCATGCCCTCATCAAAGACACCGAACAACGTATCGCCGTTCGAAATAAGCCGCGGGCTGTCTCCTGAAAGAACATTCATTTCGCGTTCGCCCATGAGTCCCGAATTAATCAGCCTGAATTCCGAATTGTCGGGAATCTTCGAAGTCGCGAGAACTTCCGCCGTCACGTAGACCGCATCGTCGGTCAGCTCCACCTTGGTAATCTGGCCGCACTTGATTCCCCGAATGCTGACGGCATTGCCCGGAGAAAGAGTTCCCACCTTCTGGAAGGAAACGACAAAGACATACCTTTCATGATAAGGGCTGGAAGGATGGAAAAAGAACCATGCTCCGCAACAGAGCACGACAATGATCACAAAAACGACAAACGGTAGCAGGTTCTCTTTGATGAGCCTTGTGAATCTATTCATAGTAGGACCAATTCTGATTGTCGAAATCTAACAAATCATCGACATACTCACCCTTGGCCTTGGCCTTAATCTTTTGCATTAAGGCCTCATTGAAGTCCTGAGCCACGTTCTGGCCGCTATATTTCATCAAGGTATTCATGGCGATTACCTCGGAAATCACCGTAAGGTTCTTGCCGGGCGCCACGGGAATCACCACCTTCGGAATCTTGACCCCCATAATTTCTTCTTCCTGCTCGTTGAGCCCCGTGCGATCGTAGCCGCCGTCGCGCTGCCACTGCTGCAGTTCCACGATGGTTTCGATCTTTTTCACCTTGCGAATCGCGTGGATACCGAACATGGAGCGGATATCGAGGATTCCCACGCCGCGGATTTCCATGTGGTGCTTGATCAGGGGGTCGGGTCGGCCGATAATGGCTCGCCCGACGTTACTGATGTGGACCACGTCGTCGGCCACCATACGGTGCCCGCTTTCCACGAGGTCCAGCACGCATTCGGACTTACCCACGTTACTGTCGCCGATATAGAGCATGCCCACGCCATAGACGTCCACGAGGCTACCGTGAATCACGGCATGGGGCGCAAAGAATTCTTCCAGGATTCGCTGGGCAATCTTGTTAAACTCGTAAGTGTGGAGCGTCGTCGAGAACAGAGGGATGTTCAGACGGTCGCACATCGCCCGAAGTTCCGGGTGCGGCATCTGCGAATGCGTCACCACCCACATGGGCGCCTTGTATACAGACAAATTCTCAAAGACCCTGGCGCGTGCCTCGGGCCCGATCGATTCCAGATAGTTCCATTCGGTATGTCCCACCACCTGAATCTGCTGGGAACTGTAAACCTTGGTAAAGCCCGCCATCGCAAGGCCCGGCCTATGGATGCCGCTCTCGGCAATAGGCGCCTCTAGACTCGATTCATCGGAATGGCAGGCCATCTGGAGGTCCTTGCCATAATGCAAAAAAAAGTCCCGCACCAGGAGACGTTCCCGGTGCAGGATCTTGATGTCTTTTAATCTAGACTCAGCCACGATTCTTTACCGGTTATACAACTTCGGAAACGGGCTGGGCACGGTGATCGTTCTGCTTATCGTTCGCCTTCTTGAGCTGAACCTTGATACGTTCGAGCGTCACGTCGACGGCCTTGCCCATGTTTTCTTCGTCAGCGGAAGCAACCACCTGGGAGCCAGTAATGTTCACGGTAATTTCGCAATGACGCTGATGTTCTACTTCGTGGTCAAGAATAACGGAGGCACTGGTGATATTCGGGTAGAAACGGGCCAATTTGTCCATTTCTTCTTGAATGCGATCCTGAAGTCCGGCAGAAGCGTTGAAATGACGAGCAGAGAACTGAATATCCATATTAATAACCTCCATAGAAAGGGTTCTTATTGTATTGGTGGAACTTTTGCTCCACGTCTAGAGTATATACATCTTTTTTTGTACAAAAACAAAATTTTTTTGAAAAAAAATCAAAAAAAATATTCCAAGTTGGAATAATGCCGCCTAAAAGGAGCCTAAATCAGCTTTTTTCGCTGACTTGCCGGCAGAATACGCAGTTCCTTTTCGCGGTACTTGGCGACCGTACGGCGCGCCACCTGGATTCCCTGCTCGGCCAGCTTGTCCGAAATGGCCTGGTCAGAAAGGGGCTTTTTCTTGTCTTCGGCATCCACAAGCTTCTTGATGGCGTCCAGAATGGTCGCCGAGCTAAGTTCCTCGCCACTTGCGCCGGGGAGACTATCCTGCTTGACACCCGAAGTGAAGAAACGCTTGAGCTCGTAGACTCCGTAAGGGGTATCCACATACTTGCCGTTGATGGAACGGTTCACGGTACTCACGTCGCGCTTGATATCGTCGGCGATGTCCTGCTGCACCATGGGCTTCAAGAAGGCGGGACCCTTGGTGAAGAAATCCTTCTGGCGCTTGAATATCGCGCGCATCACGAGTTCCATGGTCGAGTAGCGATTGTCAAGCGCCTTGATGAACTCCACAGCCTTAAAGAGATGCGTGCGTACATATTCCTTGTCGGACTTGGAGGCGCCCTTGTCATCCAGAATCGCCTTGTAGGTCTGGTTGACGCGGAGGCGTTTCTGCATCGAGGAGCGGACCGATTCCACTTCCATGCGGCCATGCTTATCGACCACCTTGAGGTCGGCGGCGACGGTCTGGATGCGGGCATTCGACAGCTGGAAACCGGGGTGCGGATTGAGCCTTGCAAAACTGGCCACGGCCTGTTGCACCTCCTCGGTCGATACCCCAAGCGCCTTGGCGATTTTCGCATAACGTAACGAAAGAAGGTCCTCGTAACAGTTCTCGAGAATCCTGATGCCGAGCGGCGGAAAATTCGGGATGGCGTAAGCCTGGATCATAAAGCATTCGCGCTGGTCACGGGCTCCGATACCGCGCGGAGTAAAGCCCTGCAGCACGTGGAGCGCCTCACGCACGGGGAGCGAACACTCTTCGAGGGACTTCTCGCCGCGGAGCATCGTCTCGATTTCGTTGACCAGCGGGTCCTGCGATTCGCGGATCAGCGACACCTCCGAGGACACTCCCTGCAAAAAACCGTTTTCGTCGAGGGAATCGATCAGGTATTCCACTAGCTGGCGGAAACGCTTTTCGGAGCAGCCTTCCTTGGAGAGCTGTTCCAATTGCTCCTTCGTGCCGGACCACAGCAGCAACTGGTCGCGCAACTTGTCCTGAAGGCTCTTCCCGTAATCCTTGATGGGGCGGTCCCATTCGTCGTCCGCATCGTTCGACGGGGCATTCAAATCCTTGAACGGGGCGTCCTCGTTCATGGAGCCGTCCTTCAGGTACTGCTCGTAGTTGATATCGTCGCTGCCGGAACCGTCCAAAAGCTGGCTATCGCCCACGGCGCTGTCCTCGAGCGAGGAATAGTCCGCGGAATCGTAATCATCGAAATCGTCGGGGCGGTCGTCCTTGAGTTCCGCCCCGGAATCCGGAAGCTCGTCATCGTGGACTTCGCGTTCGTCCATCGGCGCGGAATCGTCCAGTTCCAGAAGCGGGTTGCTTTCCAGTTCTTCCTTGATCGCCGTGTCGAGTTCCAGGGAATTTTTCTGCAGAATGGTTACGAACTGCCGTAACTGCGGGGAGAGCGTCTGCTCCAGTCGTTGAGAAGTTCCAAGTTGCAATCCGAAATCCATAGGCGATAAGTAGTAGAAAGTGATTAGAAGCAAGTCATCCTGGAGCGTAGCGACGGGATCCAGCACTGGATTCTCCCCTTCGAGGACCATGCGCACTAAGGCAACAAGTTGCCAAGTGCTGTCCGCCCTCCCTTCGGTCGAGAATGACTGTCAATCTTGTTGAAGTTTGTCTATCCTAGGCTGAAGCTGTCTCCTAGGTAAATGCGGCGGGCTTCAGGGTCGTTCGCAAGATATTCCGAGGACCCTTCCGTAAGCACCTGGCTCTTGTACATGATATAGGCGCGGTCGGTAATCGAGAGCGTCTCGCGCACGTTGTGGTCGGTAATGAGCACACCCATGCCGCGTTCCTTGAGGCCCGAGATAATGGACTGGATATCGGCCACGGCAATCGGGTCGATACCCGCAAAAGGTTCATCGAGCAAAAGGAAGGACGGGTCGCTCGCGAGGGCGCGCGCAATTTCCAGACGGCGGCGTTCACCGCCCGAGCAACTCATGGACTTGGTCTTGCGGATGTGTGTAATCTTGAATTCCTCGAGCAGTTCCTCGAGGCGGCGCTTGCGTTCGGAACGCTTCATGCCCTGCGTCTCGAGAATCGCCATGATGTTATCCTCGACGGAAAGCTTGCGGAAGATGGAAGCTTCCTGCGGCAGGTAACCGATACCGAGGCGCGCACGCTTGTACATCGGCTTGTCCGTCATCTCGATGTCATCGAGGAAGATGTGCCCCGATTCTGGACGAACCATGCCCACGATCATATAGAACGACGTCGTCTTGCCCGCACCGTTCGGCCCGAGCAGCCCGACGATTTCACCCTGCGACACGCGGATGGACACGTCGCTCACGACCTGACGACCGCCATAGACCTTTCTCAGGTGTTCCGTGCGAATGGTACTCACTAAGTTTTTCATGGTTCCTTCCTGCTACTGGAAGAATTTACTAAATCCGACGATTCTGCATTCTTTTTATCGATCTTTTTCTTCATTTTGTCAAGAAATCCACGTTTTTTTGCCGTCTGCACCAGCGCAGAATCGTTCGCGGCGGTCGACTTGTGAAGCGAATCGCTTGCAGCCTTCGCCCTTTCCAGGGAATCCTTCAGCGATTCCTTGCGGAGGCGTTCCGTCTTTTCCATGTCGATATAGCGGCCGCTCGCCATGTTGCCGCCACCGAGAAGCCGTAGCGACTTGACCGCGTTCTTCTGCGCATCGAACAGGATGTGGATCGTATCGCCCGTCGCCTCGTTCTTGCCAGCGACCGAGCGATCCTTCTTCACGTAGAAATAGGTACTCTGCGCCTTGCCCGACACAACCGCCTTGTCCATCTTGCCCTGGTTGAAATACAGGTCGAGACGGTCGCCATCCATCAGGTTGCGGTAATCCTTGAGGTCATCCTCGTAAAAGAATCCGCGGGCATTCAGGTTCACATAAAGACGTTCAATCTTATCGTTGCTGAATTTCGCATACAACGTATCGCCAAAGGCCTCGGTCACATGTCCCGGCGCGTTTTTCTTGGCCTCTTCCTGCTGCACGCCATGGGCATTCCTGATTACGAGGGCGGACCGAAGCGACTTCCCTGTCGAATCGAGTTCAAGGAAAATGGAATCACCCGTCAGGTGGTAATTCTTCATGTCGCAGGTCGGACTACCTTTCAGCGAGAACCAGTTGTTCTTATGGTCAAAGAAGCCCGAATCGCAAGTGACGACCATGTCGTTCTGGACCAAACGCACATGCGTCATCGAAAGCCAGTCATTCAGGCGGTCGAAATACCCCGTATCGCCCGTAATGATCATATCCTTCTTGGCGATGCGCACGTTTTCATAGGCTTCGGCAAATGAATTCTTCTTGTTGTAGACAATGCGCTTCGCCGAAATCGTCATCGTATCGACCGTTCCGTCTTTCAGCTTCTCGTACTGGTAAAGCATCGGCTTTTGCGGCATCGTGAGGATTTCTTTTTCGCGATCGTATTCCAGGTACTCGCCCGTGAACAGGTACGTTTTTGCGGAATCGCCCGCATGCACGTCGCCCGACGCGGTCGCAATCCCCTTTTTCTTCTGGTAGAAGCCGTTGTGCGCGTCGATGGATCCGGACGGATGCGTAAAGAGGAATCCTCCGCTGCACTGCACCGACTCGGCGTCCTTATTCCAGAAGGCGCGCTGCGTGCGGAACTGCACGCTGTCGTGTACAAAGTGTACACGACCCTGCAAGAGCAGGGTACCGCGCTTGCGGGCGACAGCGAGGCTGTCGGCGTGCCTCATAATCAGTGGCGATGACTGGGCGGCGGCGCCTGTCGCGAGGAGCGCGACAAGCAGCAGCGGCAAAAGCCTACGCAGCATATTACAAATCGGGGCGCCCACTAGTCCACCATCACCTTCGCCTTCGGGCGCTCGCCGCTCTTGGCGGGGCGCTTCGGCAGATTCGGACGGGCTTTTGCCGATGCAGAGTCCGGGACGGACTTCGCCGCCTTCGGTGCTCCGGCATCTTTTTCCGGCTTCGCAGGTGCGGCCTGCAACGGTGCAGTATTCGCCTGCGGGTTTTGCTGCGTATTCTGTTGAGAATTTTGTGGCGAAGCTTGCTGCGGATTTTTCGTCGGGGCAGCAGAGGCAGAACTTGCGGGAGTACTTGCGGGTGTCGCCGCCTGCGCACTGTCGCGCGTCTCGATTTCCTTCGCCTGTTTCTTGTCCTCGTCCTTCAGGCGCCGTGCGGCATCCTGGAAAATTCCCGTCACGTTCGAGAGGATACGCCAGTTGTCCATGTGGGCATCGCTCACGAAACCCTGTCCCTGCAACACGTCGCCATCTTCGCTCACCACGCGCACGTAGCTCTGGGTCGTCACCTGGTTGCTCTTCTTGTTCCAGATCAGCGAATCAGAACGCACCGAGGCTCCCTTGGGCGTAAGCGCGTACACGTGCCCATAAGCATAAACGTAGGTGAACTTCAAGTCCATGCGTCCGGAATCCGCACGCAGGAAGGCGGTACGTTCGCCGAGCGAATCGTAGATATCCACCAGCACCGGACGCACGAACACGACTTCCTTGTCGCTCCAGCGTTCCAGATAGGCGGTCTTTAGTTTCCAGGCTAGCACACCCTTGTCGTAGCTGTCCATCAGGGTGGTATCGGTAAAGAGCATTTCCGGGCGTTCCACCTGGACCCACGGCTTTTCCTCTTCGATTTCCTCGCAGGCCGAAAGCAGGACGCATAGCACAAAGAGGACCGATGCAAGCACCAGTCCTTCAATCATTCGTCTATGCAAAAAACGTGCCACGAAAAGCAATTTAGAAAACGCACGACGGGGCGTCGTTTCCCTTTTTAGCCTTGATTGGCTTCAAGCTTGCTAATTTCGCCCGCCTGCTTGTCGCAGATGTTCTTCAGGTTCTCGATTTCGGCGTCCTTCTTGGCTACTTGGTCCTTAAGGTCTTCGCACTGGGCGGCGTATGTCTGCTTGGCCTCGGTCTGGGTCTTGAGGTCATTCAAAAGGCTGTCGGCGGAATTGCGGAGGCTCTGCACCGTATTTTCGGCATCCTTGAGGGCGGCGTCGCTTTCGCAGGATTCGTCTTCGTCGGCGCAAAGGTCCTTGATTTTCTTGGAAACAGCAATAGCGGCAGCGGCACCTACGGCAAGACCAGCAATAAAACTAGAGGCTTTCATATTAAACTCCTTGGGATTATTTTCCCTAATAATATATAATTTGAAATTAGCAAAAACGCAAAAAAAAGAACTTACTTGGTAGAATTTAGAGCTTAGGGAAGTATTTTTTCGAAGCAAAAGACCCCCAGGATTGCTCCTAGGGGTCTTTGCAGCGGGAAGAGCGAGATTCGAACTCGCGATAGGATTAAGTCCTATACGTCCTTAGCAGGGACGCGCCTTCGGCCAGCTCGGCCATCTTCCCATCTCGGGGACACAAATTTTAGATAAAATTCAGCAATTTTTCAAGGGTAAAGAAGCAAAAACCCTAAATTTCGCCCCAAAAACGCACATTTTTTTACAATTAGCGAAGTACAAAACCAAAATTTCTAAATTTTTAGTATGCATCTCCTTAAAAAATTGCTCAAAATCGTGGCCGCATTCGCCCTGGTCGGCCTGATTTGCTGTATTCCCGCCTATATCGTCGTCTTCAAGATCCTGCCGACCCAGGATCCGGACAACCAGTTCAACCGCGCGACCATCCTGCAAGTCCTTTCGGGCGAGACCCGCGTCTACTATAACGACGGAGAGGAACTCCTGGGCGCCTTCTTTGACGCAAACCACCGCGTGTACGTGCCCTACGGCGACATCCCGGCAAACATCGTGAACGCCCTGATCGCCGCCGAAGACGCCGGCTACTGGAACCACGACGGTTTCAGCATCTACGGTTTCACCCGCGCCATGGTCTCGAACCTGAAAAGCGGCCACATGCGCCAGGGCGGATCCACGCTCACCCAGCAGACCGTCAAGAACATTTTCGGACGCGAAGAAAGGAGCATCAAGGAGAAGGGCAAGGAGCTTATCAACGCGCTCCGCATGGAGAACCACTTCAGCAAGGAAGAAATCCTGGAATTCTACCTGAACCAGTTCCACGTTTCGGGTACCGGGAAGGGCGTCGCCATCGCCGCGCAGTATTTTTTCAACAAGGACCTCAAGGACCTCACCCTTGCCGAATGCGCCTTTATCGCCGGTTCCGTGAAGGGCCCCTTCAACTACGACCCGTTTATCCAGCGTAACGCCGAACGCCGCGAGAAAGCGCTCGCCCGCGGCAAGGAACGCCTGGAATACGTGCTCGGCCGCATGGTCGAGGAAAACTATATATCGCAAGAGGACATGGACGCCGCACTCGCGAAACCGCTCGAATTCAACCACGGCAATTTCCGCTTCAGCGTCAGCACGATGCTCGACCGCATCGAAGAAAAGCTGGACGGCGAATTCTTCCAGAAGAAATTCGAGGCCGAAGGAATCGAGGACTGGCGTAAGGCGCAGCTCTCGATTACGACGACCGTGGACGCCAGGAGCCAGGACGCCGCGAAGACCGCGCTGCAGGCAAACATCAGCGGACTCCAGATGCAGCTGGGCGGTTTCGTGCTCCCTAAGGCGCAATTCGCAAACCGCGCCCAGACGGCACGCAAGGGCGACTACCTGTACGGCACTATCGACAGCATCACGGTCGACGAAAAGGGAAGCCTCAAGTCACTGACGCTGGGATTCGGCCAACTCAAGGGAATGGTCTCCGAGGCAGCCGTCAAGGACTTCGCCAAGAAGGCGGGCGGCGACGTGAACAAGATTCTGGCCCCGCAGCTCAAGAAAGGCGCCATCCTGCTGGTGAGCGTCATGGACGACAAACTGATAGACGGATTCGCACAGTGCCAGATCGAAACGGAGCCCGTGCTGCAGGGCGGACTTTTCGCCATCCAGAACGGAAACGTGATCGCAAGCCAGGGCGGTTTCCACAATACCGGATTCGACCGCAGCTTCAAGGCGGTGCGACAGCTCGGTTCCAGCTGGAAGCCGATTCTATACGCCCTTGCGCTCAAGTACCACTGGCATTACCTCGACATGCTCGAGAACGACTTCAACGTTTTCCAGTTCGTGAACCAGTTCTATTTCCCGCGTCCCGACCACAAGAACAAGGGTGATGTCGTGAGCATCGCCTGGGCCACGACGCGATCCGAAAATATCGCGAGCATCTGGCTCCTGGAACACCTGCTCGACAAGGTTCCGCTCGAAGAATTTAACGAAGTGGCCGCCGCCAACGGCTACGCCCGCACCGAAGACGAAGACACCAAGAAATACTTCGAACGCCTGCGCGACAAGTTCGGACTGATCCTGAAAGAAGATGTCAAGCGCGAAATCGAATTCACCAAGGCACGCGACGCCCTCGCCGAACGCTACAGGAACGAAGGCAAAGACGACAAGGCGCGCGACGTGATGAACCTGCGCTACGGGACCTTCAACGATATCGCTATCAAGCAGGCGAAGAAGGATTCGAAGATTATCGCCTTCATCAACCACAACTACAAGCGCTATGCGGAAATCCTGCGCGAGCGCCAAGCCCAGGAGCTGGACCCGACCGCCGTGCTCACGCCGCTCGATTCGGTGGTACTGTATGACCACTTTACGCTCGCCGACATGAAGCGACTCTCGACGATGATTGAACCGGTCGACGGAGAGGCGGACTATCTTGATGCCGAACATATCCGCTACTGGCCCGACTTCCGGCGTTCACTTTCGTTTGCGGAATACGCGCGGTTCGCAAAAGAAATCGGCATCCACCAGAAACTGCAGAAGGTGTTCAGCATGCCGCTCGGCGTAAACGACATCACGCTCGCCGAGATTTCCACCGCCTACCAGACGATGCTCACGGGCAAGGTCTTCAAGTGCCTGGACGGCGACTGGACCGATCCCTGTTTCATCAAGGAAATCAAGAACCGGGACGGCAAGGTGATTTTCAGGAACAAGACCGAAAGCAAGGTCGTGCTCGGCGATACGATTACCTCGCAGATGGCGGTGATGTTACATTCCGTATTCGTGAACGGCACGGCCCGAAGCCAGTACACCAGCATGACGGTGACTTCCCCGGACAGCGCCATTACGCTGCGCTACCCGGCACTCGGAAAAACCGGTACCACCAACGATTACAGGAACGTGGCCTTCATGGGAGCTCTCCCCACTTACGTGAACGAGAAGAACGGCATCTCGACGGATTCCGTGGTCGCTATCGGAAGCTACGTGGGCTTCGACGACAACAAGCCGCTGAAATCCGGACGCACGCGCATTGCGGGCGCAAGCGGCGGCCTTCCGCAGTGGGCCGATTTCGCGAAGAAGGAAATCGAAATTCTCGGCATCCCCGAAAAGATCGACTTCCTTGACATCTCGATGCTTGCCGCGGGCGAAGTTCCGCTGGTGCTCCCCAACGAACGCGGCCAGCTGACGGTGGACCCGATGACAGGAAACATCATGGCAGGCGCAGATGCGGCTCAGGGACGCCCGCTCCCGTGGATCGACGTCCCAGGTTTCACCCCGCCGCAAGTGCAGAACGCGGCCGCGGAAACTGCAGCCGAAAACGGAATCATGGTAAGCCTCCCGATGCCCGCGACAGAACAGGCCGCCACGGCAGAACCGCCAGCACCATCGGAAAACACCGAAGCGGCACCGCAGACAGCCTCGGGCGAAAACACAACCGCAACGACAGCGGCACCGCAGGCTGTGGAAAACACGGTCGCAACGGAACCGGCTACCCCGAACGCCGCTCCGGCGAGCGCTCCTGCCGAAAACGCAGCCGCCACGCAACCCGCACAGCCTGCCCAGCCGAAGGCAGCCGCCATGCCCAAGGATGACGACTGGGACCTGCCCGCAGGATTCGACAGCAAGAACGCCTTCGTGCCTATCGAAGCGGAATAACCAGTTTCTTCCAGCTCCAACATTTTTACACTCTTACAAAAAAGACCGTGGCTTCAAAATCGCCACGGCCTTTTTATGTTGTATAAGTAGGAAGTCGAATCACTTCACCGTCACGCGCATCGCCTTGGAGAGGCCAATTCTGCGCACGATGTAGGCGCCGTTTGCATAGCCCGCCTGTTTGAGAGTCGCCGAGAGATTCATTCCGACATTATCGATGCGGCCGAGGAACTTGCCTGTCGCACCGAATACGTTGTAAGAGGCATTCTGCTGCGGGGCAAGGCGAATTTCTTGAGCAAGCTTCAGCGGATTGTTCGGATCTTCGAACTTAATCCAGTCCACGTTCAGGTATTCGCCCGTAATGAGAAGCTTGAGTACATGTTCACCCTTCTTGAGTTCCACGGAACCGAGTTCCGTTTCCTTGTAGACGTCGAACTTTTCTTCGTCGGTCTTTAAGCCAGTAAGCGATTCCGTAACGGGTTCGCCATCGACAAACAACTGGAGGCCCGCCGTCTCAAAGGGAGTCGCCAGGTTCGCAGTGATATCGTACTTGGCATCGGCAGCGACATTGACCGTGTATTCGAGCCATTCATCCGCCTGCGTGTAGCCAATTGCATAGCCTTCGCAATCCTTGGTATTGCTTTCGTCGGTGCAGCCAAAGCCAACGACATCGACTTCGTCTTCGCGGTAGGCCTTGCCCTGGTTTTCGCGGTCGGCATCGTAGAAGGCCTTGTTGTGTCCGCCTTCGTCATAATTTTCAGCCTCGATGACTCCCGGAATCGTTGCAGCGACACCCTTGTACGGAGTCTGCGGAACGGCAGTCTTTTCGCTTTCCATGTACCAGTAGTCAAAATCGAAACCGCCCTGTTTCACTACAAAGTAAAGGTCGTCAACCCCGGCAGCGTTTTCTACATCAAAGGAATTTTCTTCCCACTTGGAACTTGCAGGCACATTGATGGCGGCAAGCAAGGCGCCCGTCTCGGAGCCCGCATGAACTTCAAGTTTGCCGCCGTTGCCCTTGGTGCAAAGGATAATGCGGTCGGCACCGTCACCCATATCGACAGAACGCACCTTGGTATAGAAACCAGTACTCATTCCGGTCAGGTAGACATTACCCGATTCCACCGCCACATGGTTGATGATGGTATAGTTGCCGCCATCGGGATCACGAGGCTTGTCGACAGTCATACCGCCTACCCATGCCTTGGTTTCAGCTTCGACGCGCTCGAACGGGTCCAGGTTCTTGATCGGTTTCTTGACGCCATCGTTGGTGGACTTGATAGTCGGAATAGAACCGTCGGCATTCCAGGTAAATTCCTCGATGGCAGTAGAGCGGCTGTAACCGCCACCGTTCACGTTCTTCTGGTTATGGTAGAAGAAGAAACTGCGCCCCTTGAAATCGATAAGGCCGGAATGGTTGGTGAATGCCGTATTGTTGCCCTGGTCCATGATGACACCGCCCCAGGTCCACGGGCCCGTCGGGGAATCACTCGTGGAGTACGAAATTTTTTCGGGCACGCCGTGGGAGGCATAAATCATGTAATACTTCTTGCCGCGCTTGTGAATCCACGGACCTTCGGTGTACTTGGAATCCTCTCCGTTCGGAGCGAAACCACGGCTCATATCGGTCACCTTGATATCGCCATCGAACGAAATCATGTCTTCCTTGAGTTTGGCATAATAAAGCTTCGGGTTGCCCCAATAGAGGTAAGCCTGTCCATCATCGTCAATCCATACGGTCGGATCGATGTAGTCCCAGTTCGGCCCCGCAAGGTGCTTGCCGTTCAAAGCGTCCTTAAAGGGACCTTCGGGCCTGTCAGCCACGGCCACGTTGATGGCGCGACCACCGCGGGTCGATTCCACAGTCACGTAGTAGTAGTACTTGCCGTTACGGCGCACCACCTGGGCAGCCCAGTCACCGTTCTTCTTGGCATTTCCGCCAAAGTCCTCGTTCGAAAGAATGAGCGCGCCGCGATCGGTCCAGTTCACCATATCGGTGGTGCAGGAGACACGCCAACCGTGCATGGTAAAGAAGTGGCCACCTTCGTCGTTGCCGGTGTACACGCAGACCGTATCGCCGAACACGACCGGAGCCGGGTCCGGAGAATAGTAGGTCTGGATAATCGGATTTTCTGCCATGGCCGAGGTGCAGAGCCCGAAACCAATGAGGGCGACGGCCGTCCTGACGCTCTTCGCAAACTTCATATTTCATCCCTTTTCGCCTCAAAAAGGCGACTTTCATAACTCACCGGTATAAAGTTACCCCTAAAAACGATGAAAAATCCACGCAAAGGGCATCTTTGCGTGGACAAGTTATCAATAAATGGCGATTTTTAGTCGAATTTAGCCGTTTTTCACTTATTTGGGCGAGAACGGTCCTGCAATCTAGCGGCTTCTTCGCGCATGCGCTTGCGGGCGCGTGAACCGGGGCGGTTCCTGCCGATGGTGCGGCGGCCTTCCTGATTCTGAAGATTACCGCCGTTCGGCTTCGGCTGATTTTGCGGAACCTGTTTCTGCGGATTCTGCGGTTTTTGCTGATTTTGCGATTTCTGTTGATTTTGCGGCTTGTCCGGCGCCTTGGAGGCGTTATGCTGCGGGCGCGGGGCGTTCTGCAGGTCGCGAGCATCCCGTTCCTGGTTTTCGCGACGGTCGCGGTTTTCATGACGATTCTGCCCGCCACGATTCTGCTTATTGCCGTGACGGTTGCCTTGGGGGAATCCGCGGCCGCGCGCATTGCGCATTTCGCTTTCGGGAGTCTCCTTTTGCGGAGGCGGGAGTTTCTCGAAAATAGCCTTGTCTCCTTCGGGAATACTGATGCGGGTCAGTTTCTCGATGGCGCGGAGGTCCTGTTCCTCGTCGGGGGCGCAAAATGAAATAGCGATTCCGTCTTTCCCTGCACGGGCGGTACGACCGATGCGGTGTACGAACGTCTCGGGGACATCGGGCAGGTCGTAGTTGAACACGTGCGATACATCGTCCACGTCGATTCCGCGGGCAGCGATATCCGTCGCGACCAGTACGCGAATTTGTTCGCACTTGAAGTTGCCCAAGGCTTCTTGCCTGCGGTTCTGGCTCTTGTTGCCGTGAATCGCAGCGCACTTGATGCCCGCCTTTTCGAGCACGCGCGTTATCTTGTCTGCACCGTGCTTGGTGCGGCTGAACACGAGCACCTTTTTCATCTCGGGATGCGCAAGCAGAAGTTCCTTGAGGAGCGCTCCCTTGCGGCGCTTGTCGATGCGGTAAAGTTCCTGGTGAATGCGTTCGATGGGAGTGCTCTGCGGAGCCACCTCGACCCGCACCGGGTTCGGGCGGAGAATTGTCGCGGCAAGCTTCGTGATATCGTCGGGCATGGTCGCGCTGAAGAACAGGTTCTGCCTATTCTGCGGAAGGAGCGCCACCACCTTGCGGATATCGTGAATGAAGCCCATATCGAGCATGCGGTCGGCCTCGTCGAGCACGAAGAATTCCAGCGCCTTCAGCGAAACGGCCTTCTGGTTGATAAGATCCAAGAGGCGGCCCGGAGTCGCCACCAGCACGTCGACACCGCGAATCAGGTTGCGCTTCTGGCTGACATCGCTCACGCCACCGAAAATGCAAGCCGTCGAAATGGCCGTAAACTGCGCGTACTGCTTAAAGCAATCCTCCACCTGGATCGCGAGTTCCCGCGTCGGCAAAAGAATCAGCGCACGGCAAGTTTTCGGAGCACGGAACTTGCCCGAATCCAGCAACAGCTGCAGAATAGGGAGCGCGAAGGCGGCCGTCTTTCCCGTACCCGTCTGGGCAATGCCAAGCAAGTCCTTACCCTCGAGCAAACTCGGGATGGACTTTTCCTGGATGGGGGTCGGCTGTTCGTAACCTACAGCGCGAACAGCACGCTGCAAGGGATTAGCGAGAGGAAGTTCCGAAAAAAGCATTTTTTTAGACGATTACTTCTGCAAGTTGAGGCTTGCGTTTGCGGCACCGTACAGGCTGATGCTGTAATCCTTGATGATGTACACCGGGATCTTGTTCAGGAGCGGACGGATGTTCGGGTTGTAGTTCTTTTCGAAATACTTCATGAACAGGTTGTCGCGTTCAAGCCAGCGGAGATCCTTCTGCACCGTACCGCCGGCCAGATAGAAACCGCCCAGCGGGAGGAAGAGTGTCGCGGCATCGCTTGCAAAGCGGGCGAGCATCTTCACGAACAGGCGCATCATCTCGGCTGCCACCGGATCGGTGTCGCTTGCGCGGCTGATGTACTTCGGACGATCGTTCGGTTCGGTTTCTTCAATCTTCTTGAAAGCGTCGTTATCAGGAACGCCACGGGTTTCCTTCCACCATTCATACATATTGCGAAGACCCATGCCGGACACGAGCGGTTCTACGCCCGGAACCATGCCGATCTTCTTTTCCATATAGTCGTGGAATTCCTGGGAATCCTTATCGAACGGGGCAAACGTGGAGTGGCCACCTTCGGAGCAGGCCGGGATATACTTTTCGCCGTCAAAAGCGAGGAAACCGACGCCCATGCCGGTACCCGGGCCGACAACGGCCTTGGTCGTCTTCTGCGGGGCGGGCTTGCTGCCGTCGGTATGAGCCAGCTGATGAATCTGTGCAGGGTCATTCACGTCGAGAGTCGGGATGCCGTAGCTGATTGCCATGAAGTCGTTAATCACGAGCGTAGAGATTCCCGTTGCGGCGGTGATGGCCTCGCCATCGACACTCCAGGGGAGGTTCGTCATGACGCACTTGTTGTTCGCCACGGGGCCAGCAGCACTGATGCAGATGTGGGAAGGCTTGAGGTCTGCACGGCTTTCTACGGCAATGCGAAGCGTTTCGCGAATAGGTTCAATCAGTCCGCAGATGTCCTTGGACGGGCAATCCGTTTCAAGAATCAGCGTAAACTTGCCATCCTTGTAACCGACCATGCCGAGGTTCGTGTTCGTGCCACCAATATCGCCAGCCAAAACGAGGCGATCAAACTTTGCATCGGGATTAAGCCATTTGATTTCCATAGAAAACTCCAATTTTTTTTACAAGATAGTTAAAGTCCACATTTCAGGGTCTTGCCGTGAAGCTCCCTGCCTTTATTTTCGGGCACATTCCGCAAGAACTGTTCGAGTTTGATCCCTTCCAAATAGCTGCGGATCATGGAATTCAGTTCCTTCCATACGGGGAGCGTCACGCAGATGTCGGCACGTTCGCAAGAGTTCTCGGAATCGTCGAGGCATGCCACGGGAGCAACCGACGTTTCCACCAACGAAAGGATCTGCCAGACGCTGCAAGCCGAAGGTTCGCAGTTGAGCCTGTAGCCGCCCGCCTTTCCGCGGGCTCCCGCAAGCAACTTCCCACGCACCAATGCGCCCAGGATTCCTTCGAGATACTTCTCGGAAATCTGCTGGCGTTCGGCAAGTTCCTGCAATTTCACATAATCGTCCCTGCCGTTTTTCGCAAGGTCAATCATTACGCGGAGCGCGTAGCGTCCTTTAGTCGAAATTCTCAACCCTATTCTCCTAGATATTCAACAGCGAAAATCAGCGTCGAGCCACCAGGAATCGGGCCTGCACCGCGGGCACCGTAGCCGAGTCCGGGCGGGACCACCAGAATTCTCTTTTCACCGGGGAGCATTCCCTGAACGCCGAGTTCCCAGCCACGAATCACGCGACCCGCACCGAGCGTAAAGGCGAACGTCTGCCCACGATCGCGGGAGCTATCAAACTTGTAACCGTTGGTGAGCCAGCCGGTGTAATGCACCTTCGCCACGTTACCCTTCTGTGCGGGTTCACCTTCGCCCTGCTTGATTACCGCATAGCGGAGTCCTTCGGGGCCGTTTTCAAACGTGAGCGCCGTGGTATCGGGGAAGAAATCCATGTTCGCGACTACAGCCTCGTCCACTTCGGAGCTCACCAGTTCCACGCGGAAGACCAGGGTCGAATTCGAGGGGATCATCGAGTAGGCCGTCGCGCCGTAACCCATGGCAGGCGATACGCGGAACCAGCGGACTCCGCCTTCGCGCATGCCCTCGAGACCGACTTCCCAGCCCTTAATCATCTTGCCGGCACCCATCACGACCTGGAGCGGCTTACCGATATCCTTGGAGGAACCGAACTTGCGGCCGGAAAGGAGCCAACCCGTGTAATGCGTCTTGAGCACGGAGCCCACCACCGCGGGCTTTCCGCCACCGACCTTCTCGTCGTAAATCTTGAGGCCCTTGGCCGCTTCGCGCCACTTGAGGCCCTCGACATTCTTGGGGAACACGTCAGGTTCCATCGGCGGGTCGGCGCTCACCAGTTCCACGATAAAGAACAGGTCGGAATATTCGGGAACGCCTTCAAGGGAATTTTCGCCATAGCCCATCTGGTACGGCACATAGAGCTTGCGGATTTCACCGGGCTTCATACCCACGAGGCCCTTTTCCCAGCCCTGAATCACAAGGCCCACACCGAGCGTAAATTCAAGAGGTTCGCCACCGGGATATGACTCCGAGAACAAACGGAAACGGGAATCTGTCGGAAGGGGCGCAATGGAATCGACAAAGGTCAACGGGGCTGCGGCAGAATCCAGGGTCGGATCGGCAACCGGCACCACCTGGGCAACAGTATCGACAGCGGCCTTGGAATCCTTCTTCGACTTGGACTTCTTCTTGTTCTTCGCCGACTTGTCAACAAGCGCAGTCGTGTCAACTTTTGTCACGCCAGCAACCTGGTCGGAATTAAAGTCGTTCGCAAGGCGGAGGGAATCGGCGATTCGCAGGGAATCCGCTAGGCGGACCTTTTCGGCCATAATCTTTGCACTGTCCAGATACACGTAACTCTTGTAATGCACCCTGATGAGCTGTCCTGCCCGAATGGAGTCCCCGGAGCCTTCCTTGACCGTCTCGACCTTGAAAGGAATGGCAAAACAGGCACTGCACATCAGCAACACAAGAAAAATCTTCAATTTCGACATAATATCTCCTGCCCCACAATTTAGAAAATTGCTAGTTTTGAAGGGTAACGAATAATGGAATAAAATATGCTATCAGTCATTATCGTCATCGTGATCATTGTATTATCCGTGATACTCGCCGCTATCGGCGCGTATGTGATTATCCATAGCTCCGACGAAAAGGACGAACCGAAGCGAGTCATCGATGTTTCAGGCCAGTACGCCGTTGTCGTACGCCCCGCCCGCGAATCGCTTGCTGCAGTAAAGCCCTCCGAGGCATCGCTCAGGTCCTGGCTCGACACGCAGAACCTGCCGCCCGAAAAGAAAGAGGAACTCATCGCCCAATGGAACGCCTCGATGGAAGCTACCATCCGCACCATCGACGAAGGCGACAAGAACGGCACCGCCACCTACCGCATCGAACTCGGCCCCAAGGGCAAGGAATACGTGAAGTTCGTGAGCGACGAAAACTTTATTACCCGCGAGCAGATCCGCAACCATGCGGAAATCCTGCCGCCCTATGTACTCGGCTGCGATTGCAGACTGTTGCCCAAGCAACCCTGGGAAAACCCGAGCAAGTCCGGCTGGAAGGCAGTCGTCCCTTCGCACGGCAACCACTACGACGTCCCCGACTGGAGGCACCTTGCGTAAATCGTTACTTTCTGCACTTCTTTTAGCGCCCGCGCTGTCCTTTGCAGCAGGCTCCGCCATCATCACGCTCGAAATGCCCGTCGGTGCACGCCAGCTGGGTATGGGCGAAGCAGGTGCCGCCCTTGCCGACGACCCGACGGCCATGTACTACAACCCCGCCGGTCTCGCCTTCGGTCCCCTGGCCGACGAATGGCGCATGAGCTATCCTGTCGAATCCAAGAACGCCCCCTTCTTTACGAGCATGGCGTCGCGTTCCAAGGACGGATTCTTCAGCAAGAGCGAACTCTGGGCAGGTACCGCCAATGGCATCCAGAAGTTTGACGGCGAACAGTGGGTCGACTACCACTCCATCACGCTGCAGGGCAACGCCAAGGTCCGTGACGCGGTCAAGGTCTACGTGGGTACCGAGCATGGCCTCGACGAATACGTTCGTCAGGTAAAGAAATTCAACGATATCAAGACAGCCGACGACGAAAAGCACGTGGTCGAAGTCAAGATGCCCTGGAACCTGATCGTGAAGGACACCATCACGGCGGTTCTCTACGAAAGCCGCACCGAAAAGCTCTGGGTAGGTACACCCAAGTCGCTGTACCGCTTTGACGGCAAGGCCTGGAAATGCTACGACAGTGAACTCGGCAAGCACCGCATTACCGCACTCGAAAGCCAGGGTGCCTCGATCTGGATCGGAACCGAAGACGGCCTGTTCGTCTACCGCAACGGACAATTCGAACAGAAAGGTAAAGTGCTCCCCAGCCAAAAGATCCGCGCACTGGTCTGGTCCGAAAACCGCAAGGAACTTTACGTGGCAGTCGAGGGCGCGGGCATCGCAAGGCTCATTCCCAAGAAGAGCGTGAACGACAAGGACCGCTGGAGCCTGTTCAACCAGGAAGACGGCATCATGGACCTCTCCCCGACCGCACTCGCCGTAGACAGCTCGGGACACGTATGGGCGGCCCATAACGGAGGCCTCTCGCACTTTACGCTGCGCAAGTGGGAACAGGTGCAGTTCGCCGACAACAAGGTGAACGACATTTCCGTGGACCAGCGCGGCGGCATCTGGATCGCAACCGACAAGGGCGTATGGCGCCACCTGCCGGACTACGCCACTGCAAGCGGCCGCAAGGCGGAACTTGAACGCGGCTCCGCCGAAGAAGAAGGTTCCACCAAGAGCGAAGACGAATGGATCCACTACCACAGCGGCAACGGCCTTTCCACCAACAAGGTGTGGGCAGTACTCCCGCAAGGCAACGACGTCTGGTTCAGCACCGCAAACGGCATGGAACAGTTCAAGGACGCCGATTACCAGATCATGGCCTTCTACGAAAAGCTCCTCCCAATCCTGAACATCCCCGACCTGTACCACCTTTATGCAGGCATGACCATTCCGCTGAACGACTGGGGTACACTCGGATTCTTCGTGAACTTCGTGAGCTTCGGTTCTACGGTCGCCTCGGGTGACGTGGATGCCGATGACCTCGTGGCCTACAACAGCTCCGAAATCGTGGGAGGTTTCAGCTACGGCACGCGCTTCCCGAACGACTGGGGCCTCGGCCTTTCCATCAAGTTCTTCTACTCCGACTTGAGCTCCGGCGCCGCCGCTGGACAGGAAGAAGCGACCACCTTCGGTTACGCCTTCGACATCGGCATCCTGAAGAAGAACCTGCTTGTAGACAAATTAAACTTCGCCCTCGTGCTTGCAAACATCGGTCCGAGCGTCTACTACGTGGACAAGACGATCGAAGACCCGATTCCCCTGACATGGCGCCTCGGACTTTCCTACGAACTGTTGAGCCTCGCCGACTACAAGTGGACTATCGTCGCCGACTACAACCGCGAAGTCGTATATGACGACGACAAGGGCAATCCGGAACCGTTCTACATTTCTTGCTGGAAATCCCTCGCCAACCCGGAACGCGGCGGCGACGGATTCGGAGCTGTCAAGAACTCCTTGCTGCAAGGCGTGTTCAACCTGGGTACCGAATTCGTTTACGCGAACACGATCGCACTCCGCGCCGGTTACCTGTACGACCAGACAGGTAAGCGCAACGAAGTGGACCTCGGTTTCGGTTTCATGCTCTCCGACGTGCTGCAGTTCGACTTCTCGACCATCAAGGACGTAGGCGACAACGACGGCGTTCGCGACGGCCAGATGCGCTTCGGCATGCTGTTCAAGTTCTAACAAAACGGGCTACGCCCTACACGACAGATTCAAAAAGAGTCTAGAAAACAAAATGAAAGTCAGGCGAAAGACCTGACTTTTTTTGATGAAAATATTTTCACGTAAAACGAGCTGTTCCACGCGAGAACTACTCTATGCGTTCAAGGATAATAAGGGCACGTTCCTGCGTACTGTTCGGAATCGTGTAGAAATGCTTCCCTACAAACTTGTAGCCGAAATCTTCGGGATGGAAGGTCTTGAGTTCGTCGGCCACGGCGGGGCCCTTCATAAAGAACACGCGACCGCCCACCTTGAGTGAATTGGCAATTCGCGGGAGCGTCTTTTCCATGAGTTCGAAGGCGCGGCTGATGACACCGTCTACGGGGATGGTCATGCTGCGGCTCGTCACCTTGTGGCCGAACACGTCGATTCCCTTGAGGCCCATCTTCTCGATGACCATGTTGAGGAAGTTGATGCGGTTCGGGCGCGGTTCGCAGAGCGTCAAGCGGATGGACGGATTCACGATCTTGAGCGGAATTCCCGGAAAGCCGGCACCGCTGCCGACATCGATCATGCGAGCAGGCCACTTAGGCACGTAGGCATTAATCAGCGTGCAGTCGGCGTAGTGGCGTTCCACCATCGTCTCAAAAGCGTTCAGGCGAGTCAAATCCTGGTCGTCGTTGTTCGCACGCAGCAGCTGGTGGAATTCCCAAATCTGCTGGAGCGTTTCAGGCTGCAGTTCTACGCCGTAGTAATGCAGCAACTTGTCGAGGCCCGCAAGCGAGGGCGTGACGCGTTTGCCGTTAAACAGCGGGAAGTCGGTACGGGGCGCCTTGAGGTGCGGCACGAAATCGCGACCTGCAGCGGACGCATTGCGGGACGGTTGACGGGGACCTGCATTTCGAGAAGATTGCCGTTGAGATCCGTCGCGAGACTGCGCGGACTCCCTTGAAAACGGTTTCTTGGACCAGTTACTTGCCATAACCACAAAAGTAGAAATAAAAAGGAGTGTAAAGGGATAATTTTTAGGAATCGTGCGTGTATAGTATAGAGGAACTCCGAAAATGAGAAAACTATACTGCGCAAGGATTTTGTTCGCCACACTTGTTTGGGCGCTTGTCTGGGCAAAAATCGCCGCGAGCCAGTCACTAGACGAGGCAAAGGTTTTCGAATGGTGGGACAGCGGCGTCATCGATGGCGACGAGGCTCGCGAAATCCTGGACCTTATCGAAGAAGGCAACTTGCAGGAAGCATGTATGCTCGCCGAAGCGTACGCCCTGGAAGGTTGCGTAACTGAAAGCAGTCGCGAAAAACCACACCGCAAGATGTCGGGAAAAAAGGCGCAAGGAAAGGATGCAGCACACATCAGTGCCGCGCATGTGGGTGCCGAGAACTCCCAGCCGAGCGTGATTCCACACGGATATATCGAATGGCGAGGCCGGACAGATTCCCTGGGGCACCTAGAAAGCGAACGCACGGAACTGCGGCTGGATTTCTACCGCTATTCGTTGCGGCTCGGCACACAGTCGCTTCTGACTTATAAAAATGCAGGAAGCGAGGCGCACCTAGGGCAGATTTCGACAAAGGAACTTCACAGCAACATTCCGCTCGACACCTTGTGGGGCACGGTGGCGTTTTATCCCATCTGGAAATTCAGACTAGGCGCGCTCCTGGACACCGCCAAGACAACGCGGGCAAGCCTCGGTTTCGTTTACGACAAAGGAACGGAATTGGAACTTGCGTACTGGCGGCATCAGCACACGGGTACGGGAGACTCCTCGGAAGCGCTGCATACCGAAAGGCATTCCGTCTCGGCGATGGCCAAGGGAAACTGGGGAAACTTTGCCACCTGGTGGATTCCTGGGCGGGACATTCCCTTAATCAAGATACAGCTCCACTACCGAGAAAAAACAGATTTTGCAACGGTCGCGTGGAAGGCGGACGCCTACCTGCACGGAGATACATTGCCGAGAGAAGCCCACCTGAGTTCAACGATTGCAAGCAGCCGTTTCTGGGGAAGCCAGACTCTGGCGGTGACCGCGGCGGATTCGTGGAGGAGCAAGTTCGGCGTAAATGCCCGCACCATCATCCCCCTCAGAAGCGACTCCAGCAAGACGCGAATGAAGGCCTCGGCGGCAACGGGTCCCGCCATCCTGCGGAGCGAAGCGAGCGCAACCTGCTTACAGGCAGAGGAGCGCTGCAGGCAAAATGACCTGGCGCTTAAAATCCGGTCGACCTGGGATATCGAAAGCGGCGAGCAACTCGCATTCAACGGGAAAATCCGCGCGAGGCACACGAGGGGAAAAGGATTCGCCCCGCCTCTTTATGAGGCGGGCGCCACTTACGCTCTCAACTCATTCAACAGCGCGGGTGTAGCGGTCGCGATTCCGAAGGGATCGCCTGCCCGCGAGCTCCAAGTTCGCAGTTCCGCCGAAGTAGGCACCGACTTTTTGCAGCTGTCGCTCGCGGTCACGTTCCGGCGGACTGCGGAAGAGGAATTTCACCCCCTACATGCGGCATTCTTCGCCAGATTCAATTTTTAAGTGCGGCTCCACAAGGCGCAATAAGTCTGCGTTCTCGCCGACAGACGTTCATCCTTAAGGATTTCGCGGATCTGCTTTTTGTCGAACCATTGCGCCTGAATTTCCTCAAGTTCCGAATCGCTCGGGCGAATCTCGCCGCCCGCAACGCCTGCGACAACTACATTTCTCTCGTTAGAAAATCCGACCGCCGAGTAGCTGGGTTTCCACACTTCATCGATGCGCATGAGAGAAAGCCCCGTCTCTTCGCGGAGCTCGCGGGCAGCCGCCTCTTCGTAGCTTTCACCCGGGTCAATCAGACCCGCCGGAAAATTATAAATGCTCTCACCCACCGCCATGCGGTATTCCTTGCAAAGCAGAAGCTTTTGACCGGTGCAGTCGTGCATGATCATCACAACGGCGTGCGGTTTCTTTTCGAGCATGTCCTTAAGTCCCGTAATGTCAGGATTGCGGCTAATCATCTCGTAGGTTTTGGCCTTGCCACTGACCGTCCTGTAATGAATGTCGTAACGGGTAATAAACTTGCCCTGATGGACCTTTTCGATCGACTCGAATTCCATAATCACACCCCTTGAATGGTCTCGTAATAAATGCAGTCATGCGCACACGCCCCCTTGAATGCACCATCGCAAATGGGCATCTTGTAGAGCATCTGCGCTTCGTCCTCGTTGCGCGAAATTCGCTTGCGCACATAGCCGATATCCTGGAAATTAGCCTCTTTCCCCTTGATAAGCGCCGCGCAGGTATTAATCCAAACCACGTTGCAGTCTTCATGGGCGCAAAGGTCAAACGAACGGCGGAAATCGTAGGAACCTGTCGAAAACGAGGGCACGATAATCAGCGTGAGCTTGAAGCAGCGCATGAGTTGCCGCATATACTCGGTTTCCAAGAAATCTCGGCAGACCATAATCGCAATGCGTCCAATGCCTTCAAAATGTAGAATGTTCACCACGAGATTCGAATTGATCTGTTCCAGATAACCGACTCCGTCGAATTCCTTGCGGAACGGATTCTGCTTGTTCTGTTTGCAAATCACGTTGCCAAACTTGTCCATGACCGTAACGATATTGCGGTTCTTTTCCCAATACGACGGCAAAACAATCAGCGAAGGAATCTTCTGTGCCTCTGCCGGCTGGAGCGACTTTATTTTAGCAGCAACATAACCCGCAGTCTCCGCATTTCCCAGAAGTTCCGGAAACACGACGATATCGCTTTCGTTTTCGCCAGCGGACCAAATTTTTTTCCAGATGAGTTCGTTATCCGTTTCGAACGAGGGATTTTCGTAGGCAATGTTGAAATACTGGACCTTGTCCTTGTCACTCAACTTGACCTTGAAATTCCGCTCACGCCTTAAAGGAGTCGCCGCAATCTTCACGGCGTTGCGTTCCCTAAACCGCGGGAACAAATCCTTCTGCAAGAAGTAATGTTCGTCGATCAGTTCGCCCAGCACCGAATTTTCAATCAGCAAGATATTGTACAGAAAACTTTCGAGATTATTGTAACGGTGCACCAGGCGATGCTTGCGTTCCCAAATGCATGAGCAGCGAGGCAAGATTCCGACGCCCACCGATTCGCGGTTCGTATTCAGGACAATCGAAAAACTTTCCTGTTCAAATTCAGCAATCGCTCCGTTCAGCAGCTGAACCATGGAATGATCCAGAATCTGCAAAAGTCCAAGCATCGCATAATAATCATCGTTTTCCGTAAAGCGCCCAATGAGCGCCTGCAGATTTGAGAAAAATTCCTCGGTCAAGTCAGCCGGTGCAAGCTCACGGATCGATTCGTTGCCATGACCATCCAGAACGCCTTCCGGCTTCGCCAGGAACAAGGTGCCGACACTCGCCTGCACTTCCTTGTAGATACGCCTTTTTTCTGCAGGAGAAACACAACTGTACCTCACAAAGAATTCTTCGGAGCAAGAATTCACGATGGTCGCACACAATTCCGCAACAATGTTATAAAGGTTCTGCATAAGTAGTAACTAAAAATTAAAAATAAAAAAAAGAAAAAGGGAAAATAGTGGTGCACTCGACACAAAATTTGCGGCCCCCGCGTGTGAGCAAAATCACACAGGCATTCGCCGACAAATAAGGCCTTAGCCGATGTATACAAACCTGTTTACTTCGGTAAACGCGATTTTCTCCATGGGCATAGTTTTTCCAGACCTGAAAATCTATTTTATAGGCACCCAAACACTCCCTGACGGCCCTAGGTTACCTCCTTTACCCGGGGCCGTCCTTTTTTTTCGGCGGACTAAATTCTATTTTTTCGCTAATGATTTTCGCAACCGTCATCGGGGCTATCGCTTTTTTGCCCTCCATCGCCTTGAACATTGCGCTCGCCTGTGGAGCCCCGCTCGGCGCCTACGCCATGAACGCCCGCTACAAGGTGATTCCGCCCGAGGTCCGCAAGGCTTTCATCGTGCCGACCACAATGCAGTTCGTCGCCCTTTTCGTGTTGCTTTCGGCGGGGCATGTTCTGCCCGAGATTATCCCGTTTATGGTGACGCGCATTCTCGCGTTCTTCTTTGCGCTGTACCTCACGTTCTATACCGCGACGGTCCTCTTCAGCACCGCCCACAAGGAACGCACCGTGATGGGAAGCTTCGCCGTCGTGACAAGCATCTGCTTCTGGATTACTGCTTTTGGAACCTTGAGTTGGGAATAAGAAGATGGAAACGCAGCAGCCCAAGCATAATTACCAGCGCGATCTGGATTACATCATCCGCAGGCTGGAACGTACCGGCGAAGTGCCGACGCTTTTGCTGCACGCCTGTTGCGCACCGTGCAGCAGTTACACCATCGAATACCTGTCGCAGTACTTCAAGATTACGCTTTTCTACTACAACCCGAACATCGCTCCGGACGAAGAATACCGCCACCGCGTCGAAGAAATCAAGCGGTTCGTTGCCGAATTCAAGACAAAGTATCCGGTCACGCTGATCGAGGGTGAATACGATCCGAAAAAATTCTACGATACCGTCCGCGGACTCGAAAATGAGCCCGAAGGAGGCGCGCGCTGCCGCAAGTGTTTCGAGCTTCGCCTCGCTGAATCGGCCAGGCTCGCGAAGGAACTGAACTGCGAATACTTCACCACCACGCTTACCATCAGCCCCATGAAGAATGCACAGGTGCTGAACGAGGTGGTGCAGGAACAATGCGATATTTACGGAATCAAGCGCCTGCCAAGCGACTTCAAGAAGAAGGGCGGCTATAAGCGTTCTATCCAACTTTCGGCGGAATACAATCTTTACCGGCAGAATTACTGCGGCTGCGTGTATTCCAAGCGCGACGCGGAGAAGCGCGAAGAATCGCGCTAACCATTATTCTCGACTGCGTCCAAGAATGCCGTTGATGCAGGCTTCAAACTCAAGACGATTCGTCTTAATGTAGTTGGAATGTCCCGTTCCTTCGCCCCATATATAGTCAGCATTATCTTCATTACATAATTCTGGCGGAGTCATTTCTATATACTTGTATTCGCCCACACAAGTCACACCTTCAGATGTCAAAGTTACGAACACACTATCCATATAAGAAGCATAATTTACATACAAATCAAACATACGATTCTCGGAGACATACGTAACACTTCGATTAGTTTTGTCAAGAATGCTTATATCATTTGATTCGCGCCAATACTCCGTGTCATCGTGGTAGAAGATATCATCAAAATCAATTGTACTGTAGGAGTCATTCATAAGTCTATACAGTTCGCCCATAAAAGGAGTTTCTATATAATCAAAACTATCTCGGTCCGCAATGCGATACTCCATCTTACCACCATCAAATTTGATATATGTATCGTAGCTATCATTGCCACAATACATTCTTTCTGCCCTATACCGACATTGCGTCCAGAACCAAATTCCATCTAGCTTACCGGGAGTGCCGCCAACCAGGACAAAGGATTCATCGAACTCTGTCTGGTCCACTTCATAAGTATCCGGTACATAATGATGCGTGAGCAACAACGTATCGCCACGGAAACTATAGGCATAAGTTTTTGAATAGCTATAATAATAATTCGGATCATAGAAGAACGAACCATTATCC
>Ga0256406_1000528_pt1 | contig 68989 bp, 84 predicted proteins | sample RumenRJG_03DNA_FD_185986 | JGI IMG/M metagenome (GOLD analysis project Ga0256406, IMG submission 185986) | Bovine rumen microbial communities from Lethbridge, Alberta, Canada - RJG_03 | ecosystem: Host-associated > Mammals > Digestive system > Stomach > Rumen | place: Canada: Alberta | collected... | reverse complement strand
GCAAGAACTGCCTATTAAACAAGAATATTGTTGCGTTGACTTGAATAGTCGCCCATCATTTGACGTAATAAAAATACTTGAATCATGGCAAGAAAAAATCAAGAATGAAAATCCTGATTATTCTCAAAAGGAAGTTTCTGCTTATCTTGCAGGAATGATACAAGGTATCGGATTACAGAATGAACTTTAAATCTATTTTTATGCGAGGTGAGCAATGTGATTTTCTTTCGAGAACGAGAAGATTATAACAAGGTTGTCTCTGTTAAATTGGTGATTCCTTGTGGCTGTAATGCAAAGTGTCCGTTCTGCTATAACAAAGATAAGCCTGTAGTACAATATGATATAAAAGGTTTTTTAGATAACTTCATCCCGTCTTTAGAACATCTCTTAAATGAAATAGGAGACAAGAACCCAGTATCTCTTGATATTACAGGTGGTGAGCCTACACTTGATGTCAATTTGTTATCACTTGTATTGATTAAGCTAAGAGAGTTCCACATAAAGGATAAAGTATCAAGAGTTACTATGACAACCAACGGAACTAATCTTTATCAAATACCCCTTGAATTAATGAGAGATGTTATCAATTATGTAAATATCTCTGTACACGATTACAGGCAAAAAGAACGAGAGAGCATAATGCAGATTTACACGCCCTCTTTGACCTATAAGAGAATAATCTCTCGGTTAAACTCGGTTGGTATTACAGTATCGGCTGTCGCTGTTATCTTTCGTAAAATTGAAAACTTCAACCAGTGGCGAGATAATTTCATCAATTGGGCGCAGAAACAAGGCTTTATTTCAGTGAGATTTAGATGTGATGTGTTTTGGCATTATGCGGAATATTTTGTTGATTATATGCTCGATAGCAAAAAAGAAGATCAATTTGATATTATCAACGATGAGTCTACACCTGATTCATGGTGGTGTAGGCTAAGACGCAAAGATGGCATGAGAGTATTTTTCTTGCGTGGCGTATCCGACACTACTAAGTATACTAAAGGCATCGAGTATGTCATTCACGATGATGGTAAATGCTATTGTGACTTTTACAAAAGAACACCTATTGACGAATATAAATACGAAATAGGCAAAATTTACGATGCAATTAATTGTGATATGGAGGTGATTGAATGAGAGTTACATACGATGAACTTGATAAGATAACGAATGATTTTGCGATGAGCCATACTTGGGTATCAGACTTCTTTGTTGTGATAAGACAGGGTTATACAGAGAAAGAAATGTTAGAATCTCCCTACGAATTAGAAGTTCTCGAATGGCGGGGCGATGGTCTTAATCTTATCTGGGAAACTGATTGGTGGGAAGGCGAAGAATATATTGACTTATTTGGCATTTACACTGACGAGGATTTTTTGAAACTTGTTGGTGCTAATTCGTAACGACTTTAAACCTGTTTTATGTTAGGTGCGAAAGGAGCAAATGATATGGTTTGCAACAGAGGATATGCAGCAAAATCTTTTCATTCTAATAATAATGGGAATGTGCAACTGCCTTCTGAATATAAACATAAAGAAGCAAAAATGTTGTCGGTCAAAACAATCGAAACTATTACGGGCATTTGTAAATCAATAATTCCTCAAACTATTAACGGTATACCCCTAAAGTATGATATAAGAGAAGTTCAATCGTTTGAAAATTTTTATCAAAATGATTGTGTTCTTACAATAACCCCTATCGAAGAAAAATGTGCGAATTGTTCAGTAGCATTGCGAATACCTACTTCTATGTTCCCTTGTGACTTCACCAAAATGTCTATGGAGTATGAATATATACAGAAACAAGTCGAAGAAATGTTGGTAATGTTCATAAGGAATATAAATAAGTGGTATGAAAATTATTGTTAAAACCTGTGTTTTATGTAAGGAGATGATATGATGACTGATAAACAGACTGAATTTGCAACCTATATGTTTCAAGAGATATATGGCAAATTAACTGACGAGGACGGACAACCTTATGTTCAGGTTTATCAATTTGAAATTGAAGAACTGATAAAAGATATGATTTTTGATTTAAAAACTATCCTTGATGTGTTTGGAGAAATTTACTCAGGCGATATTTCAAAGGTGTTTGCTATACATTTTTGGGACACGGATGCAATAATTGATTACGACGTTGACCGTATTGCCTTTAAGTTTGACGAGTTATATGGCGACAGCATAGGTGGCAAAACTACATTTGGATAAGGAGATGATTGAATGATCGATAAGAAATCTTGGAGTGAGTTTAGGAATAGCGGAATGTTATGGTTTGTCAACACCATACTTCACGCATTTGGCTGGGCGATTGTATTGGATATAGACGATAATGGCGAAGTGGCTGGTTGTTTCCCTGCGAGAGTAAAGTTCAGAGGATTCAGCGAGGAAGTAAACACTAAAGGCTATATCGCATTGAGCGAGTATTTGAAGAAGAACATTGATGATATAACGGAAGAAGCCAAGAATTGAAATTCTGCTTTTATCGGCAAAATTTTTTTGAAATTTTTCTCAAAAAGTGCTTGACAAATTGAAGATAGTATGGTATAATACATACAGAGATTAGAACAGAGTTAATAATCTTGGCTCTGTTCTTTTCTTAAAATAATATCTTAGGAGGAATATAAAATGATTATTAGTTATAAGGGCGAGAGCCTTGAAACAAATCACTGGTGTGAACTTTCAGATAATGTCTTTGCCGAGTTGAAGAAGGCTTATTACGCAAAGCCGAATATTGATGATGTGAAGAAAGAAATGATTAAGATTTCTAATGGTGGCATTAAAAATTCAAATGTAACCAATTACTTTGTCAAAGATTTAATGGCAAAAACAAAACTCTACCACTCTAAATGGAGCATAGAAGATGTTTTTGAATGCAAGGATTTGCTTTCTTACTTCGTGGAGAAGTGTTCTCATAATGAAAAAGTTTTCCCAAAAACAAATTCTCTAATAAAAAATGTAGAAACTTGTTTGAGGCTTGGTGGCAAAGGCATAGCTTCAAAACCAAGTAACTTTCCGATTAAGACCGTAGACTATATTCTGTCCAAATACAACAAGAACAACTGTTGGTATGATTTTAGCTGCGGTTGGGGTGCAAGGCTAACGGGGGGACTTAAAAATAATGTAAATTATTTTGGAACAGATCCCAATTATATGCTCACTCAGAGACTTGGTGAATTGGCAAAGCTTTGGAGAGTTGCTGTTGGTCATAAGCCCTATACCGAAATTCGTACACAGGGTTCAGAAGTTTTTATTCCAGAATGGGAAGGTAAAATGGGACTTGCGTTTAGCTCACCACCTTATTTCTGCCTTGAAGATTATAAAATAGGGAATCAGAGTTGGAATGAAAATGTAAATTATGATATGTGGCTCTCAGGGTATATGACTGATACGATTAAGAATATTCACGAGTATCTTATTTCAGATGGTATATTTGCCATAAACGTAAACAATTTTGCAAATTACAATCTTGTAGGAGACATAAAGAAGATTGCTCTTAATAACGGCTTTGAGTATGTTACCACAGAAGTTCTCGATAATATCAAAAGAACAAACTCAAACAGCGGATTCAATGACAATTCAGAAGGCATAATGATATTTAAAAAGAAAAATTAACAGCCCGTTTTTAACTATTCTACGTTGGTGTAAATAAAAGAAACATTTTATAGGAGGCGATTAAATGAAGAATGTACGACTTGCAATGATTATGACTGACATATCCAATAATTATCCAGTTTCCTTTGAGGATCTTGATGAATCATGGGATTGGTTAGTGTATTCGGCTATAATGGACAACATAATAGGCAGTTCACTTGTTTATGCTGAAAGTGCAAAAGATATATTTCGAGCGTTGGGAGAAGTTGCGTCTACTCATGCTTTTTATGGCAAGAAGGCTGCTATTATATTACAATATTTTTGGTCACAACTTAGGGTGAGCGAAAACTTGTTAGATTGCATTAAAAGTAGTGACGAGAAGTATTTAAAAATGAAAATTAAGTCCGTACACTTAGCGAATGGCAAAGAATAAATATTTCGGAGATAATGCAATGGTTGACAGTATGAATTTATTTGGAGGATATTATGAAATACATAACTTCTAAATTTACAGGTAGGCTTGATTTCTTAAAGATCTATGGGTTTCACTACAATTCAAAAACTGATAGTTGGATACTTACTTTCCCTTATGAAGAAACTGCACCCAGCCCAAAACATCACATATTTGTTAAAAGAACCGTTATTGTAGAGGTAATCATACATATCACAAAACCAAAAATGGAATTAATAACAAGATTTAACAAAAAGGTTTGTACTCATACCTTTATACAGTTAGGTGGACTTGAACATTTTATAGAAAATAAAGAATATGAAAAATATGTAAATAAAATTGATGATTACATAGACGAAACCTTGAAAGATATCTATGAAGATCGATTTTATCGAAGTTATCCCAACGGTTATGTAATATAGCTGATATTACAAGGAGGTATTAAAATGGCAAAAGAGATTATTAATATGCAGATAAAGAACGTAACACTTACAATGGCAGACCACGGTTGTCTTACTTTCTTTCTTACATTAGAAGGTGGCGGATATGGTGTAAACGTGGGTGGATATTGCATAGGTCATGGCTATCTTGGGTCTGAGGATTTTAGAGCCAATAACGGTTCTGGGTTGGTTGCAATAATGAAAATTATGGACACAATCGGTGTAGAACGTTGGGAGGATTTGAAAGGTAAATATTGTAGAATTGAATCTGAAAGTTGGGGAAGTACAATACACAAGATAGGCAATATCTTAGAGGATAAGTGGTTTGATTTAAAGGATTTCTTTGCAAATTACGAAGCAACAAAGTGATTAAAGTCATATTTAAAGTAGGGAGATGATTAAGTGTCTGACATACCATTTTACCAAGCGTTTAAATTAACAAAGCCAACTAATAGTTTTCGTCTATCAAGAAAGATTGGTGAAGGTGAGCTGTCTGTATTTCTTAAATACGAAGATGGAGATATTATCAAGGTTTTAAAGGTTGAAAGTATTTCTGGTAATGAAATTATCTTAACAGAAACGATTGACCTTGAAGCCATAGAACCAAGGTATAAGCGAGAATGTATCGGAGATTATCTTGAACCAATTGGCAAGATAATAAGAGAAGATATTTTGGTAGAGGTATTTTACAAGCCATGACCGAACAAGGAGAAAAAACAAATGACCATTATTGAAATTATTGGTGTGACTATTACCGTTATTTGTGGTGTTTGTGCAGCATCGTTATTTTATCTTTCTATAAATTTGTACACATCTGAGTGTGACAAATTTCGGCTGAAAGAAGAATATAAAGGTGACGAGTTTGGATTAAAATTAGCTCTTGAAAAAGCAGAAAAAAATAATAAAAAATCCGACAACCTATGGGGAGTTATGAGCGGTTTTATTTTAGCTGCTATCGTATCTTTAGTGATAATGATGCTACTTAGCGAAGCGGATAAGAGTTATGGCACAGAAGAATCGTATACAATTAGTGCGACAGTTCTTGGTAAAAGAGCTGAGATATCAGACGATGATACAAGATATTACGTATCGCTTTCAAATGGAATTGAGTACGAGGTAAAGGGTCAGGACTACTCAATACTTGAAAAAGGGGATTCTGTAAATGTTGTATATCATGATGTCACTGGTTGTATAACTGGTGAACATTACAAGTGGAGCGATATGGGATAAGGAGGGTATGTATGACCGACAAAACCAAGAAAGCCTTTAATAATGCTATTGCAAGTGTAAAAATGGAGGGCTTTGATTTTACGGATGAGCAGCTTGAAAGCCTTACAGACATTATTGAGCAAGTAGACGCTGGTAAAATGACTTGGCAAGAAGTCATAGATTCTCTTGTTAAAAAGTATAGGAGGAGTGATTAATGCTTATAAGAAGCGAAAAGCCGATAACCAAAGAGCAATATGAGAGAGCGCAGCTTCATGGCGGTTACATCACAGATGAGGACTTAGAAGATATCTTCCCTCAGTCAATGCTATGTGGTTATGGCATATATGATGCTACCGCTTGTGCAAGATATAATCAAGAGACTAATGTAACAACATATGTGGTAGAATATATGACTTCTACAAATTGTGATTGAGGTGATGAAATGAACGTATACGCAGATAATGCAGCGTTTAAACCGTTGTTGCCGGAGGTCAAGAAGTTTATACACGACTTCATTGAAACAGACTTTTACAATCCGTCAGCAATTTACAGCAACGGACGATCTACACGGCGGCTGATAGAACGGGCGAGAGAACAGGTTGCAAAGGCGATAGGTGCAGACGCAGATGAGATTTACTTTACAAGTTCTGCAAGTGAGGGAATCAATTGGTTTTGCAGTAACGCTGGGAGAGTCTACACAACAACTATTGAACATAAAGCTGTGCTGCGAAATGCAAATCAGTTTATTCCGGTGAACAACAAGGGTGGAGTTGATTTAGATATATTCCACAGAGAATGTCCGCGCTATGGCAATGTGGTTGTTGGTTGGGTGAATAATGAGATTGGCACAATTCAGCCTATAAAAGAAATTATTGACATATGCCACAAAAAGCATAGCAGTATTCTCGTTGATGCGACGCAGGCTATAGGACACTTATTTCCCATCGATGTTCATGTACTCAGCATGGACTGTATCGTTGGCTCTTTTGGCAAACTTGGCGGACTGTCAGGCAGCGGATTCATGTACATCAAACGTGGCACACATATTGAGCCATTAATCAAAGGCGGTGGACAGGAGCGTGGCATGAGAGCCTCAACAGAGAATATTATCGGCATCTTAGCAGGAGCAAAAGCCATTGAAATCGCTAATGATAATATCATTTCAAAGTTACAAACAACAGTACAGCAACGTGATAAGATTATATGGCAATTGCTCGAAATTCCCAAAAGTCATTTAAACGGTGGTCTGGGAAATAGAGTGTGCGGTAATATCAATATAGCCTTTGAGGGCATAGAAGCTGAGAGTTTGGTACTGCAATGTGATCTGAAAGGCGTTCAAATATCTGCCGGTAGTGCTTGTAACTCCGCAAACATTGAACCCTCACACGTTCTAAAGGCAATAGGATTGAGTGATGAACTTGCAAAGGCTTCAATCCGCATAACGATAGATGAGAATATTACCGACGAGCAAATTGAATACTTGGTAAATACTATTAAGGACTGTGTGACAAAGATGAGGCAGTCATCACCTCTATGGAAGGAGATATGTAATGAAAATAATTGAAAATCGCTGCATAAAAGACTCGGATGAAACGCGTATGGAGTGCTGTTATTGTGAATCTATATTCACTTATGGGGAAGATGATGTTTGCGAGTCGATTCTATCCGATAAAAATATGATGAAAGTGAACGAATATATTCGCTGCCCCTGTTGTGGCAAAAGAATATGGCTCGATGATTCAGATGCGGCACCTGAAAACATAGAATATCCCATTGACTTTTTTCAGTACAAGACAAGGCGTGATGATGCAGACCTTACTCAGTGGGCGAAGGACGCAATAAAGCAAATGGAAGAAGATGGAGATATTGGTATTATCGCAGGAGATGCTCTTGTCATAGCCATTAAAGATTATGAAAGTAGCGATTTTGCAAAGGTATTTATCTGCAAAGATTATGCTCAGGCAGACGTAAAAATTTTTTGAAGAAATTTTTAAAAAACTCTTGACAAATAAAGAAATTAGGTGTATAATATAATTACAGGTAGAGAGACTACCGATTTGTCATATCTTGGCAAAGAAACAAATTAGTGTTACACTCCCTCGTAACACTTGGAACAAATGAAAGGAAGGCGACAAATGATGAAGAAACGTATTTCTTCTCGTTACCGAAGTCTCCTCGCAAGAGGAGGAGCAGTATTTGCAATTTTATTCTTGCTGTTTTGTGAAACGGGCTGTCACAGCAGTAAGGACACAGAAACAATAGAAATTCAGCCCATAGCCATGACTGAGGTGAGTACGACTTGTACCACGATGTCTACTGCCACGACATCAATAACATCATCTACAAGCACAAAGACAACGACAACTACTACAGTGGAGACAACTTCGACCAGTACGACAACACAGATGACGACTGTGCCACAGAGTACAGCTTCGACTAATGTAGAAATCGCTACTGAGCCGGTTTGTGTGTCTACAGAGTTGCCTATAACAGATCAAGAGTTTGCTCTAATCGCAAATGTTATTTCACATGAGGCAGGTTCATCATGGATTAGCGAATATGAAAGAACTTGCATTGTAGCTTGCATCATGAATAGACTTGCCGATTCAAGATTTCCTAATACAATAGACGGCGTGGTTCATCAGCCGTATCAGATGTTTGATGTTCCGTATTACAGGATTGATTATAGCGGAATAGGATATGAGCCAATAGATAACGCAATCTACGCTTATTTTAATGGCACATACAACTGCGGTTCTATCAACAGTTGGAGTGGGGACGGCAAACACAATTATTTTTATTACCAGTAAAGGAGAAAAAATGAATGACAACACCAGCTAATTACATGGCTCACTTTTATGCTGAGCTAAACTCAGATATTGCAAAAATGAACGCAAAGAATATGGAGCAGCCTGTCAAGACAAGACAGCTAACAGAAGATGAAAAGAGAATGATATTTGGTGAAAACCCCAATTATATAAAAGAGGTAAACGTATGAAGAACGAAAGAACGATGATAGTTTTAATAGATGACATAAACAAGGTAAAGAGGCTTACGAATATAGCAATGTCGTTACCTTTTTACGTTGACGCAGTTTCAGAAAGATGGAGAGTGGATGCTAAATCTTTAATGGGACTTTTAAGCCTCGACATATCCCAGCCGATAGAATTGCGCTTTGACGCAGAAAACGAAGATAGGATAAAGTTTGCTTTCTCTGGATTTGAGGTGAAAGAATAAATATGATTAAAATAGAATGTACTCATGTAGATGGTTGGGTATCTGCAATACGCGGAATGAGAAACCCTATGAATAGTTGGGAACAGAGCGATAGTGGATATGGCTGCGTAGACCAACTCTGTGAAAACTGTAACTTTGACTATAATTGGTGTGGCAATACGGGCGAATATAAAATAGGCGAAAAAGATTTAGACCTTATGAGGCGACTTGTAAAGGCTGGCTCAGATCACAGCAAGTTTATGCGTATGATAACTGTGACTTGTGACATTACAGCCCCACTATATTGGTGGAAAGAATTTGACACTTATAAGGTTGGTACGGTAAGAAATAGTTGTTCCACTATGCACAAAATCCATGCGAAAGAATTTACAAAAGACGATTTTTCATATGAGAATGTTCTTGATGATGTAGCCACGATTGACTATTCTTTAGGCAGACTTAATTATGCTCGTAGTAAATATCTTGAAACCAAAGATAAGCGTTATTGGTATAGCATGATCCAGTTCTTGCCGAGTTCTTATAATCAAAAAGCAACAGTACAGATAAATTACGCCGTGCTGAGAAATATGTATCACGGACGAAATAATCATAAACTCGACGAGTGGAGTGTAGATTTTTGTAATTGGATAAAGACATTACCCTACTCAGAATTAATTACAGGTGAAAACGATGAGTAAACCATTAATTGCTATAATTTCACCCTCTGGGGCAGGTAAAACTACTTTGGTCAATAAGCTCCATAAATGCTTTGGGTATATCCCTTTGAAGTCTTATACGACCAGACTCCCAAGAGAGAACGACGATGCAGATCTTTTGTCTCATACATTTTGTGATGTGAAAGAGGCTATGTTTTTCTCAGAGCAAGGACAGATAGTTTGTTCAACATGGTTTGCTGGCAGTTTCTATTTCTGCACCAAGAATCAGCTCGACACTTGTGATTTGTATGTAGTTGACGTTAAGGGGCTAAAAGACTTATATCGTAATTACCATGATAGACCAATTCTCAGCATTTACTTGGACGTAGATAGTTCCATAGTAGCTGAGAGAATGTCGAAACGTGGAGATAAAGACGAAGATATACTAAAGCGATTGCAGCATGATGTAGAAGCCTTTAAAGATGCAAAGGAGTATGTAGACTTTGTATGTGACAATTCTACACAAGATAAACTCAATGAAAATGTTGAGTTCATAGATATGTTATTCAGAAATTACAGAGGGTGAAAACAATGATTAAGATTATATTAGGTAGCGTTATTATTGCAAATGCTTTTATGTTTTGGGCTTGCGCTCGTGTGGGAGGTAAGTATGAACGTTAAAGTCTATATGAGCGAAGTCATAAACAGTAAAGCCGTTGAACTCTTAAATTTCTTGGATGAAAGAGATATTTCATACGAGGTTGAGAGAGTCGGAACAGAGTGGGTAGGATCACATAGAGTGAAGTCTCTGCCCGTAGTTGAGATAGACGGAGAGTTGATTGCAGCAAAGAAAGCTATGAAGAAGTTAAAGAAAGGGTGATAGAATGATAACTGAAGTCTGCAAGCGCGATGGAACAATAACTGAGTTTGATGAAAATAAAATATACTCAGCTATATCTGGTGCTTACCTCGACGTATATAAAGAACTTGATGCAGAAAAGGAAGATGAGATTTCCGAGATAACCAATGAAGTTATAGAGGCGATTAATCTGTTTACTGATGCTATCCACGTTGAAACAATACAGGATTTGGTTGAACAAACAATATCAGAGCACGATTTTTATGCAGCTAAAGCATATATTACCTATCGTTACAGGCGTAAACTTGCTCGCAACGATTATGAAATGTTGATGAGTGAAGTCGCTTCAAAGCTTGGGGCTAAGAACGTTGAAAATCAAAATGCCAATGTAGACGAAAGGTCTTTTGGTGGCAGAATAGGCAGTATGGCTTCGGCAGTTGCCAAGTATTATGCCTTGAATTATCTTATGTCTGCTATGGCAAAAGAGAATCACGAAGGCAATATGATTTATGTACACGACTTAGATCATTATGCTGTGGGCGACCACAATTGCCTTTCTTGTCCAATAGATAAGCTTCTCGCAGAGGGATTTAACACAAGACAGTGTGATGTCAGACCTGCAAAATCGGTAAACACAGCGTTTCAGTTAGTGGCGGTCATCTTCCAAATTCAATCCTTACAGCAGTTTGGTGGCGTTTCTGCAACTCATTTAGACTGGTCTATGATGCCTTATGTAAGACTCAGTTTTTACAAGCATTTCTGCGATGGTATGAAATATATAGAAAAGGAAGATGTATTTACTCCTACCGAAAACATAAGAGATGTTTCAATTGAAGATAAAAGATATAAAGAATATTCCAAAGCTTATCAGTATGCAATAGAGATGACTACCAAAGAGACATATCAAGCGGTTGAAGGTATGTATCACAATTTAAATACACTCCAAAGCAGGTCAGGAAACCAGTTACCATTTAGTAGTATTAATTATGGAACTTGTACTGAGCCGGAAGGCAGACTTGTTATAAAGGCTCTGCTTGATGTTTCTATTAAAGGTATCGGCAAACTTCATAGAACAAGCATATTCCCTTGTGGTATATTCCAATACATGAAGGGAATAAATGATAAAGGTTCTCCAAACTATGACCTGTACCAACTTGCCATTAAGTCAACCGCAAAACGACTTTACCCCAACTATGCCAATGTAGATTGGAGTGGCAACGCAGGATATGACCGCAACGATCCTAAAACCTATTTCAGTACAATGGGCTGTAGGACTGCAAACGGCTATGACATTAATGCTGACGAAGGAGTAAACCCACAGACCAAAGATGGACGTGGTAATATCTGTCCTGTAACAATCATAATGCCGACACTTGCTATGATGGCTGACGGTGATGTTTACAACAAGGATATTGATAGTTTCTTCAAAATCCTTGACACTAAAATTCACGAAGCTAAAGATATGCTAATAGAGCGTTTTGAGTATATCTGTTCGCAGTCGGCAGATAGCGCAAAGTTTATGTACGAGAATGGTACAATGATAGGTTATGATGGCAAGGATATACGCTCCGCCCTTAAACACGGAACTCTCGCTTTAGGACAGATAGGTTTAGCTGAGACACTTCAGATTCTCATAGGTTGTGACCACACCACAGAAAAGGGAATGGAACTTGCTAAGAGAATTGAGCAACTATTCAAGGACAGATGTGCTGAATTTAAGCAAAATTATAAACTTAATTTTGGAGTATATTACACACCTGCCGAGAATCTATGTTTTACGGCAATGACCAAGTTTAAGAATAAATATGGTGTTATCTCAAATGTTTCCGAGAATAAGTTTTTCACAAACTCTATTCACGTTCCTGTATGGTATAAATGCACCATGAAAGAGAAGATTGACATTGAAGCACAGCTTACTGGCTATTCTTCAGCAGGTTGTATCACCTATATAGAAAACGACGGATATGCAGTTGACAACCCACAAGCTCTCGAAAAGGTAGTAACTTATGCGATGAGCAAGGATATTCCTTACTTCGCCATTAATGTACCCAATGACACTTGTACAGAATGTGGCTTTACAGGCTCAATAGAAGAATGTTGCCCCGTTTGTGGTGGCAAGAATATTGCAAGGTTGCGTAGAGTAACGGGATATTTGACAGGTGATTACAAAACCGCCTTTAACGAAGGCAAACAGCAGGAAGTAGAAATGAGAACACCTCACAGTAAAGGAGAATAATTATGTGCGAAGAATGTAGACACTATCCTTGCATTTCGGCTTGTCCCAACTATGAGCCAGCGGTTGCTTTCAAATGCGACTGCTGCGGAGGAGATATATATGTAGGAGATACAGTGTATGTATTAGGCAGTAATCATTATTGCGAGGAATGTTGCTACGAAACAGAAGCAGAAATTCCAGAGCCAGACGAGGACTACGCATACGAAATTTGGCGAGATCGGCAGCTTATGGACGAGTGGGAGCGCGACAACAATGCTTGATTCAACCATTTGCAACGTGTTTCCGTATGATGAAACCATGCTTTTATGGGTGACTGTTATTGGCGAGAGTGGAACTACTTATTATATAGTGAGCGACACTCTCCGCCGTGAATATTACCTCTATAAAGGCAAGAAGAAAACAGCAAAGAAGTCCAGCAATCCTATGGACTTATATAAATATATTAAATAAAAGGAGAGTTAAAATGGAAACAACAGCAGAACAGATTAAGAGACTTGAACAGGAACTCACCGCCCTTAGAGACAAAGAACGTCTTGAGCGCGAAGAGGCGAAGAAGAAGGAAAGGGCGGAACGTGAGGGTGACTTGCAGAAGATTAAGACCGCGCTTGACGAGTTTAACAAGAAGTACAACGACACGCTTTGTCTTGGCATAAAGCGCAACTCAGATGTTGGCAAGGATTTATTTGAAACACTATTTCCGTGGTGGGGTGATTAAATGCGTATCGCTTTCGATTTGGATTGCGTTTGTATAAATACAACAGAGAGACTTGTGGAGTATATCAACGAGAGGTTGCCTGTAAATCTCAAAATGGAAGATATAACCACATATAGTATAGAGGCGGCTTTGCCAGAACAGTACCAATGGATTGTTGAATCTGGATTCCGCGATTCGACTATGTGGAAGGGCGTAAAAGTTCTGCCTTTATGTCCTGAAGTAATAGACCAACTTTATGGCGAAGGTCATGAGATTTTCTTTGCTACATCGTCATTACCGCAAAACCTAAGAAAGAAGATAAACCACTTATCACGCAATCTACATTTGCCCGAAGGGTATGTTGAGAAACATACTATCAATATTCGAGACAAATATCTGCTAAACGTAGATATTCTCGTTGATGACTGTGCAGACCATATTACTCACCCCGAAAAGAAATACTATGGGATAGTTCTTGACTATCCGTGGAATAGGGGAGACAATGTAGATAAGACACCGTGTACAACAAGGGCGTTTGATTGGTGTAGTATTCTCGAAAAGATACACATGATAGAAACCTTACTAAAGGAGAACGAAAATGATGATGTTTCACCCTGATATTTTACCCAATACCTCAGATCCCGAAGGCTCAGTGCGTTACGGCAATGTAAATATCTGCCACGAAAAGATTGAGTGCAGACATGATGATATTACGTTCTATGATGACATAGCAAAGACAAACACCTTTATTGTAGAGGATAAGTCACCGCAGTACAAGGGATATGAGTGCTGTATGTTTAAAGGCGTAGTAATAAAAGAACCCAACGGCTCATATCATTGGTGGAAGTCAATAGACCAGAGAGGAATGATTAGCAATGAATAAGTTTGAGAAGATAAGCGAAAGACAATTTTTTACCGACTTTGCTGAATATCTTAGTGACGAGTGTTTAGACACAAGAGATGGCAGAGCGATATATAATATGATAAAGCTGCCTAAGAGAGCAACAACAGGCTCGGCAGGTCATGATTTCTTCGCTCCATACAATATTACTATTCCGCCTAAAGGCACAGTCAAAGTCCCCACTGGCATAAGAGTTATTCTTGATGATGACAAGTTCCTTGCAATATATCCGAGGTCAGGGCTTGCATTCAAGTACAAGATGCAGTTATGGAACTCGGTCGGCGTGATAGACGCAGACTATAGCAATTCTGATAACGAAGGTCATATATGGGCAAAGTTCTACAATGACAGCCCAGATGGTAAAACAATCACTATTAAGCAAGGTGAGGCTATGTGTCAAGGCATTATTCAGCAGTTTTTCAAAACTGTAGATGATGAAACAGAAGGCATAAGAAATGGCGGCATAGGCAGCACCACGAGGTAAAAAAATAAGGGTATGTACTAAGTCAATTAAGACCTAATACATACCCTTTAAATTATTTAGCCAAAGCTACGATTATCGCACCTGCTACGCCTGTGGCTATCATTGTTGTAACCGCTGTAATGGCAGCTATTTTTATTTTCTTAATATTATCCAAAGTTTCCTTTGCTGGAGCGTTTTCTAAGGTAGATACCTTATTACTGAGTTCCTTCTGATTTTCTTTCACTTCTCCAACGTCATCCTCAACTTGTTTAAGAGACTGTGCGATAAGTGCGATATTACTATTCATTTCGTAAAGCATTTCTTGCTTCTTTTCAATATCGCTCACCCTTGACTGCAAATTGTTAATTGTCTGCGCGTTAGAGTGTACATCTGCCTTTAATTCATAAAAATCCTTATCTGACACAGCCATCACTTCACCCCATTCTGCAACCACATTTCACAAAGAGCCTGAAACATAGCATTCTGAGTGTGCAATCCCATAACACCGTCCGCACTGCCACAATTGAACCCTTTTGCATTAAGAGCGTTTTGAAGCTCTTTTACATCGCCTGAATTATTTATGTTAAATGTCCTTTTTAGTTTCTCAATCTCAACCCAACCTGCGCCAGATTTGAGTTTGCCGTACTTGACATAATTTACTATCTTTTCCTCCGCTATTGTATATTTGGTAGCTACAGTGATTTTGCCAGTTGCGGGCTTCCCAATTTCCGAATATATCGGAGTGCCACTTGTAAGAGTTTTTGTATACAAACCTGTAGGTTCTGCAAGTTGCGCATTAACCTTATTACATATTTCTTGCGTATGTTTTTTTATCCACGTTCCCGGACACGCTGTTGGTGAAAACATATAGTGATATGTAAGCGAGCCATTTTTATCACCAGTAAATTCAAGCTTTTTTATGTCGTTCCTCTTGCAAATGTCTACACAAAGTTTAATTAGCGACTCATAAGCCTTATTAGAAATAGACCATGGCTCGCCGTAAACATCGTTGGAGACTTCTATGGTTATTGAACGATTATCATTCCACGGGCTTGAACTACACCACGATCTATCACCCTCTGGGCAAAACAAACCTATACGGCCATCATTGCCAATAGCATAGTTAGCAGACATTTGCCTTGCAGGGTTTGCCACAAGATTGCCAAACTGTTCTACAGACATAATACCTGCCATATGATGTATTGTGATTTTAGTAATGGACTGATTTCTTGGCGAGTTTCTATTTGGCGATATTTGAGTATAAGATACCAAAGATGAGTTTGTAAAAGCCATACTCACACCTCCTCTTCGTCATTTCCTTTTCCGTTTGAGAGTTCTTCTTCTGCTTCTGCGCTGAGTAAAATAGTTTTATCGTCCATTAAAATCACTCCTTTTTATTCTTTTCAACTTGTGTGCCGAAGTAAAATCCAATTACGACGGTATATATCGTCATAAAAATTTGTGGTTCAATTTTACCTACGATTGCAAGATACACAAATGTTGCCGTGAGAGCAAAAGTGATAAGAGATTTTACATCTATTAGTTTAGCCAATCTATCTCTAATTCTCATATAATCACCTCTAATAAAAAATGGGGCGGTAGCGATTAACCACCGCCCCTTCATAATTACTTCATCTCCATCATAAGACGCTCAAATTTCTTGCGAGTTGCCTCATCAGGAGCTTCGTCTATGAGTTCCTCAAATCTATCCATAAAATCGTCACGAGATTCCATTCGACCATAGCTTCTGCGGTTGCTACGTCCACGTTCATAAGAACCGCCACGAGTATTAGAACGTCCACCACGAGCGTTTGATCTACCGCCACGACCGCCTCTTGCCATAGGCATATCATCGTCATAGTAGTAGTTGCCAGAATAGCCTTCTTCCTCATCCTCCATCATGCCAATAACACACTTAATATCTTTCAGCATTTCCGTGAGGTCTTTGAGGTATTCAACGTGCTGTTCGTCAAGCTGACCACCAGCGTTTTCAAGCTCTCTCTTTGTGGATTCTAACTCCTTAAAGGTCATCTCACAAAGGTCATAAAGAATATCAATCTTCTTATCCATGTTTGCCACCTTTCTTATCTAACTCTACGATTGCCAATATAGGTGATAACCAAATTGGCATTTGTTACATTAATTGCCTGTGTGCTGATATTTCTTACTGAAACACTTTCACAACCACAAAGGCTGGGTACTGCTACTATAATTGAAGTGCTAACATTATCTCCAAAAGTATCAGACACCAAAGGTACTGTGACGGTCATAATACTGCTTGGGTCAGTTTCACCGTCGATTGCAATAGCAAGGCTTATAGGCTCAACTGTGCCAGCAGGATCGGTAGGAACAGAAATATTTCCGCCAAACTCTACCTTATAAAATGTTTCGTAGATTTTTCTGCAACCGCAACTACAAGTGTTAGTTGAAGGTACATTGCTTGCGAGAAGAAAGATGCCACTTTCATCCCTATGGAATACGAGTCCTCTGTTACAAGGAACAGGAGACTCGGTAAATATTACAGGCTGATTAATCTGTACAACCTGTGTTGCATTTGCGCTAAATTCAGTAGCCATTCACGCCACCTCCAATCAGAAAGAGCCGTTGCATCCACAACCAGCGTTTACGTTCTGAGGGCAAGTGAAGATAGGTGTGTTACCATAAACAGGAGTGCTGCTTACAGGACAATTCTTGAGACGATTATACACATTGTCTACAATGTTGTCTGCGTTTACAAGATTCTCAGCTCTTGTTGTAGCAAGATTTATCTGATTCTGTAAGCCAACGTTCTCTCTCTGAGCCTGTGCAAGCTGTGCCTTTACACCATCGAGTTCAAGAGCACAAAGCTTGTCAAGAATAGCCTGTGTATTTCTTGTATTGGAATCAATGATGTCTCTTGTGTTCTGAGCTGCCTCATATCTGTCCTGACAGTTCTCCTGTGCTACTGTGTAGCGGACATCAGAAAGACCTGCCTGTACGCCATTGAATCCCTGTGCATTTGCTGTCTGCTCTGCAAATGAGCGATTAAGACTTGCAATTTCGTTTGCGTTCATCTGCTGTGAAAGAGCTGTCTGCGCTCCGAAAATAGAATTATTGACACCGTTAAAGCCGTTAAGCATACCCATCTGCATATCGCCACAGCACTGACATAACTGAGTTGCGAGAGCCGAGATTGCATCACGAGTAGAAGTAATGCTGTCGTGGAGCTGTGCGTCACGGAATCCACCATTTACATTGTTGTTAATTCCGTTCTGACCGTTAAGAAGCCAAGGGAAGTCATAGCCAAGCATCATATTGCCATAGCCGCCGCCGAAGCCACCACCAAAACCGAATCCGCCATTACAGAGAGCGATAAGAAACAGTATTCCGAGCCAGCTATCTCCACCACCGAAAAGACCGTTTCCGCCACCGTAACCGCCACCAAACGGCATACCATAAGAAGGTGTTACGAGCATTGTTGTGTCTGTTCCATTTCCATTGTTAAGAGCCATAATAACTCTCCTTTCTCCCCAAACTGTTAGGGGTGAGCGATTGCATCCATTATGTGCAACCGGTGTGTAAAATAAATGAATTTATATCAAGGCTATTGCCCCAATACCAAAATTACCGCCTGTTGAGCATTGAATAAACCTGTCTCTGAATAAGTGGTGGTATTTGACCGTTCTGCGCAAAATACCTAACCGCTTGTTCTGGTGTCTGTATATCTTCTGGTAAATTCTTAAAATACTGTCTCCAATTAGGAGCAAACTGCTGATAAGCCTGATCGAAATTAGGCTGTTGCATCTGTGGTTGCCCTTGCATTGGTTGAGCCTGATTTTGATTTTGTGAAACAAAAGGATTAGCCATTAACCTTTCAACTCCTCTACAATTTTCTTCATTTCATCAATCGTCTGTTTGTAGGCTTCAAACTCTGATTTTGTTATATATTCAGACAAATCTATGTTTGGTGCGCTTTGTGCTTGTTCTTCGTTTTTAGGATTATTATCTCCCACCTTTTCAAGACGATAGACTTCAAACAAAAAGGGTTCAAGAATAGACATACCAACAGACTTCCTGTAAACAAACCCCTCGTTTTCATTGATAAAATTAACAGAAGTATTGGGGTCAACTCTCCATTTATATGCAACTTCCTCGGAAGGCACGTTGATAAATGTAGTCATTTGAGGTTGTTGCATTACAGGTTGTCCGTATCCGTATTGATTTCCCCAAGCCATTTAATCACCCTCTTTCGTATAATAATATATCGGTGTTACCGAGCCACTATCCCAAGAATCAATCCAATCTCCTGAAACACAAGCAACGGCGTGACTGCCAGTAGCGAGGATATATGAGCCTTTTGGATGTTCTTTTGCAAAGTCTGCAACTGAATAACAATAAGGGCAGTCGTTAGGACAAATATACCTCTTAAACCCTCTACGTCTAAGGTAAGCGTCCCATACCGCATTATTATTACCCCAATCTCCCATAAAATACCCCTCGGCACATAGCTCAACATATATCTTTTCCCACGGGTCGCCTGTAACAACAGAGATTGCCCTTACAACACAATCTCCTGCTCGAAAGTTGTCTCGTGGGTTTTCATTGTATTGTATAAACATATCACTTACTCAGCCTTGCCTGTTTGTCGTATATAGTCGGCAAATCCCAATCAATAGCATCCCTTACTCGATAGAGAAATTCCGCATCTCTCAGCTCTTTGTCCACGTCTCTGACATATTGCAGAACGAAATCCGCTGTAGCTATCTCTGACATATCTATGAGATTGCGATAGGAGTCCTCGTATATGACTTTGCTTTTCTTCTCCCACTCAATCCATTCCTTTAATGCGTATTGAATGAGGTGTATTTTATCATCTGGCGACAGCTTGTCATTTGGACGTTTTAATATGTCGAGATTCAATATGTCCACCTGTGGTGGATTGTCTGACGTTATCAGTATATGATGATGCTGTGCAGCATACTTCTCTAACTTCAAAAGACCGTCTGACTCTTCGTGAAGTTGTTTTTTCTGACGTTTTGCATCAGCTTCGAGGTCTATGAAGTTAAACAATTCCGTAAGCTGAGTATGAACCATCATCGCACCCACCATACGGTTTGCAAGTTTAGTAAAAACATTATGCGTTGCCATCAACCTCCTTTGAAATTACCTTTTTATTCTATTTCCAACCTTGGAATGCAAGTGCATAATTGCTGACATCTGAGGGCGATATAGCCGCGTCATAAGTTTTTCGGAAAGCAAATTTTACATACCTATCACCTGCAAGATTGAATGAATAGGGAAGAGATTTCCACCCATTCGAACCTTCCGACTGAATACAAGTTTTGTCTGAATCATATACGAACACAAGTACATCATTAGCGCCTGTTATTGATACAGTATAAGCACCCATTGAATAAATATCCGTGTCAAATGTAGTTCGCACTCTGTTCTTATTAGGTGATTCGCTTCCGTCAGCATTAAAAGTACCCTGCTCTATTGTTGCGGTTGATACGTTGGATTCTTGCACATATCCTTTGAGCGAACCGCCACTAATCCACGTCGAACCAACTGGGATTGTGCCTGTTGGTGCAGTAGCCTGTATATAGATGTTGCGGTTGCTATCAATTATGATATTATCGGTTTTTTCCTTAATGGATGAAATATTGTTTTTATTTGTTGTAATCTGTGCAACGTCAGCAGATGTAATACCACTGTTTGCAGCCACAAGCTGTGCAGTTGTGAGTGTTGCCTGCTTACCACTAAGAGCTGTATCAACTTCGGTCTTTGTGTAGGTTGTTGAGGCATTTGCCTTGCCGTCAAGAGCCGTCTTAACAACCTTGTTCTGAACAGGATTTGTAGAAGAACCGCTGAGACTATCGTCAACAGTTGTTTTATTAGCCTGTGCCTCTATACCTGCAAGCTTTGCTTTTTCAGTATCAGTATAGTCGTTTGTTGATAGTCCTTTGCCTGTTTCCTTGTCAACCTTACCGCCGAGAGCCGTGTCAACCTCAGTCTTTGTATAGGTTGTTGAGGAGTCAGCCTTATTACCTAATGCGCTTTCAACGTCGCCAAAGCTATCAATGTTTGTGCCGTCCTTAATAGCCGCAATCTCAGCTCTTGCAACAGTATCTTCGGAACTTACTTCACCACTCGCATTAATTGTCTGCGTTCCATCAGGATTATTTACTATCTGAATGTTTGAACCACCTTTAAAGTGGGAGTTTACATATTCCGCAGAACCATTAAGAGCCGCGCCTAATGTTACTATATCCATATATTAAAACACCTCCTCACGCAAGAATAGTCGCCCATACATTAGTAAAACCGCTTGCACTTTCAAGCGAAATTGTGTGCAGACCACTTGCGTCGGCGGCGTAAATTTCATTATCAGTTATAGTGTCTACAACTGCAAAGTCCTTTAATCTAACAAGAGAAAGAACTTTGTAATCGCCATTAGCGGTCAGTTTGCCAACCACCTTGCAAGAGCCTGTGCCCGAAGCCTTAATTCTGATGTCTGAACCTGTTGAAACTTTCATTTCATTTACGACACCATTCGCATATAAGTCTCCATTGATAACAGAATATCTGTTTGCCATAACTCATCTTCCTTTCTATAGTTATATGTGTGTATGAAAAAGTCGCCCAACACGAGCGACTTTAATCTGGATAAAAATTCACCACGCACCCCGCAGGAAACGAAGTATCGTAATAAACGCAATCACTTGCAATTGTGACCGCTGTGAGTTTTGTATTTCTAAAAGAGTATCTTCCAATCTTTTTGCACGATTTAGGTATCGAGATTCTACGCAACTGAGTGGCATTAGCAAAAGCCCCAAGATAAGTGTTTTGTGGCATTAGTTTGTTAAACAAATTATTATCTTCCGTTCTCCATAGTGCATCGGGTAGAGTGTCATACAGCTCTGGCATGGGAATGAAATATTTATTAGTTATATTATTAGAATCATCAATACTCCAAAAAGCAAGATATTTATCATACAAATACCATGAATTTTGCTGAATTTCAGAATCACTTGGAATGGTATCACCAACAATAAAACACTTTATGGCTGTGTTATTGTTGTTGTAATACCATGAAGAACCCCTAAAGAAGTATGTGTCAGCAGCCCATCCATCGCACCCAGAGGCAGTACCAATCTTTGTACCGTCAATATACAGAGCAGATTGACCTGTAATCTTATTTGAAGTCCAAGCTATTACGTGCCAGTCATTTATATATTTATAACTACCTGATTGAATTATGTCTTGTCGAGTGAAGTTAATAACTCCCGATGAATCCATAGCAATGGTAGAACAGTATGTATTAGCTGTTTCATTACCAAAAACTGTTCTCCAATTGCTGTACACCTGAGATAAGTTCTTCACTAAAGCATATCTGATACAGTAATCACTGTTTTCAGCATTACCTCCTGATGTACCACCATATGTCAGCTTTGCATAGCTTGTATCACTTCCGACAAACTCTACATAGTCATCATGCAGAATAGGTGAGTATATCTCTAAGGGATGACCAGACACTTTGTCTCCCCAACTACTATTTGTACAATCACTATATTCATATATAAGACTTATTCCGGAGGGGTAGGGCAAATTAATTTGAGCCATAATTAATCAACTCCTATCGGGAATCCCAGCGCTGCCAGATAATTAGCATCAAGCATTTGAGCCTCTGTAACTCCTGTGAATCCTGTACCACCAGTTACTCCGGATGGCAGTATGTCGGTGTTGATGATATTAATTGCGTTAGGATTTTCACAATAGCAAGTAAATCCCTCTGCTTCTGTAAAGTCTACATTGAACACGTTGAAATTTGAAACGGTATATAATTCAACTTTACTTAAGCATTTTCCAGAAAAATAGCAATTCCGGTAATTATACTTATCTGCCAAAGAATTGACCGAAGTTCCTGAGACTTGTATGTTACAGAAATCTGCCATGTTAGCAGCCGTATTGGAGGCCCCACCACTATAAATGAGCTTAGTATTACCGTCTAACTTTACATTAATAGCACATCTATGCAGTCTTATCTTGCTGTATACATAGCCTGCTACAAATAATCCAGCTCTATCATGCGTACCCGTCAGCACCCCGGAAAATGCACAAAGATTAAACGTGTACTGATGATTGTGGTCATCATTATCAAAGAAACGGGCTCCTTCACTTTGAAAATCCCCGTAGAAATTAAGAAAATTAAGATTGTTAATCGTTAGATTGTTAGACAAATAAAATGCCCCATGCCCAACTGTATATATATTACAAATATTCCAATTGTTACCTTCAATAGATGCACACCTGAGTTGAACTTGTTGAATGCCCTCCGGAGCAACACTATTCATATCAATGGTGCCGCCACCTTTCGGGAACGCTACATATGCCCCAGAAGTCTCCACTGCCGTTACAAAGTCCGGCCAGTTATCAACAATAAAGGGGTCTGCCTGTGTTCCTGTTCCTGTCATATCAATATCCCTCCTTATTATTCTATTTCTACAATTCCTTCTGGAATATAAACCGATGTAACCTCACTATAATTAAATCCTGTGACTAATATTTTTTCAACTGACTTTCCATTCAAAGTAGTTGGAACTGCTGGTTTATTTGATTCACCAATATAATAAATTATATTTGAATCACTATCATATGTATAATCTGATTCATCAGTGGGGTCGTAAACATCATATTCTTTTATTCCATTTCCGAAAACAAATGATGTTAATTCTCTAACTACTCCATTTCCTTGCCCTACAACAATAATTTGATGAACTCCTCTATCAACAGTAATCGGACAAGTAAGAGAAACAGTTTTTAATTCTCCGGCACTTACAGAACATCTAATAATTCTTTCCAAATATTCTTCATCTACACGTACCCTAAAAGAACAAACTCCATTCGACGAATCCCCTTGTAAGTCGATTGTATATGATACCAATATCGCAGTATTGTTGTTTCCAACAGTAAAATTTATTTCTGAAACTTCTCTTTCTTCTTCAAATAAAGAGCCTGTTGTTTTGTCACCATATACATAATCTATATCTGCACTCTCGTTTGTAGCAGCAGCCCCAATGAAAGCGTTGTCTTGCGATAAGTTCTTTTTATAGTACACTTGACAGCCTTGCCCCTCAACCAAAGAAGAACCACTCAGATTTTTCAGTCTGTAAATTGAGCCATTAGACAAAATATTTATTGTTGCCCAATTCCCGTCCTCAACACTTATAACTATCGCAGGAGTGGCATTAAGGATATCACTTCTTTTTATAAATCGATTTACACGATCATTTATATAATTAACAAGTTCATTCATAATGCCACCTCCTTATTGTATTTGTGTTGCAACAATCGACATCTCCGTCCCGTCCAAATTAATATCAATTGAATTTATTACAAATGAATCTTCTTTGTACATTATTCTATCTCCAACATCTAAGTGCGGAACTAAAATTGCAGAAAAACTAATTGAGTTCTGATTAAATTCTTCTTGGGATAATAAATATTCACCGTGAGCTACGCAATATTTTCTTTGTTCATCTGGACTTCCCCCGACATACGGTATTTCAACCGAGTTCATTCTTCTTACACCCACAAAATCAATGCGGTTAGGAGATGAAGGATTATTATTGCGGATGACTTCACTTACGTTTTCAAACTCGGAGGAATTAGTATAAACGGTTACTACATTTTTTACATCTGAATTTCTTGTGTATTGCACATTGGAGACTTGATCTTCTTTAAACGTCCATTTAATTGGTAATTTACCATATCCATTGCCAGTTTGCATAGCTAAGTTATCAGCAAATATTAGCCTACCATTAATATCATAATAAACCTCTGCGGAATAGCCATCTGCCAAAAATGTCAGTAAATCGCCGACAGGAGCGTTTGTATCTATTGAGATTTCTGATTGAGTAACATAATTCCTATACTTAAAATCGACAATAGGGGATTGAGGATCAATAGGTCTACTCAATGCGCTCGACCTTATAGACTGATGATTATATGACTCAATATTTAAACCAAGTGTGTCAACAATGACATCTCTTATATTTTCACCACTGGGGACAATATATTGGTTGTCAACAATATTCATTCCCAAACTTCCGTCCAATATTCCACCCTTGTCAACGCCTTCGAGCGTAAAATAGTCATCGGAGCGCACAGCATTTTGAATAGCAAAAACACCCTGAGAGAACCAGTAAACATCGCCTCCATCTTCTATTCCGATATAAAGACGAAATTTGTCTCCGTAATTCACCATCTCACAAGTTTCCCCCACGCAATTAAGCAAACTAAGAGAACACGTTCTTCTTGTAAGCTGCTGACGGTTGATATTTAAAGACCCCACGACATCTTTAATTGTCCTTTGAGTTACATTTTTTATCTCGCTCTCATAATAAGAAAGGAACTCAACACGAATAACATACTTTCTTAAATGAGACTTCAAAGCTCTTTGATAATTAGAATCTGATATCTGGTAAAATTCCATTAAATACCACCTTCCAATATAACCTGTATTTTATCAGCATCTTCAACTTCAACCCAATTAAAGCTAACAGAGGTTGGACGTATTGGATTTTGTTCCTGCCACCCTAAAGTCGGAATGTCTACTATTTGAATTACAAACACATTACCCTTCAAATCCTTTAAAAGATAAGCGTCATATTTTTTAATAAATCTACGCCATGCTCGTATCATAGAAATATTATCTATAAACTCATTATTAGGACAGCCAATGTAAGCTAAATCCGCAGAAAAATTCCCCGACACATAATCAGAACTCATACGGCTAACACTTGGATAGTTTACATAAGAAGTGTGAAGAATGTTAGATAAGTTAAAATTCAACGTGGGGTCATTAAGTCCAACTTCAAACAACCATTCATTTCCGGCATTATAAATGCCATCGCTCACTGGGATTAAACCCATAATAGATACAGCATTCGCTTTAGTGTTCACGGTTACGTCAAATATGCCCGATACACATACACCACCAAACTCATTAATTGGAACGATTTTATACCTTACATTTGTATTTAATGGTGCGGTATTATCCCATGCAACTGCCTCTCCTAATCTATTAATATTGACCTGCTGAATGAATTGCCAAACTCCTGCATTTTCACGGAAGATGCCTATTCTTTTGGGTTTGCCTTCTTCGGAGGGGGTAACGCCGCCAATACTCAGAAGAAGTTTAACTTCCGCAGTTGGGACAAACCCATCAATAGCAAAATCTCCTCTTTCTTGCTTAAAATCTCCTTGTCCATTCGCTGTAACTTCTGTGGATATATCTTTAAGAACATACTCTCTTGCGCTCTTATGAATCGCCCCATTTCTTGTTTTTATTGTTACGATAGGGTAAAGATAACCAGATGATGTCGCCCAACATTTCCGAGTAGTGTAATTGAGCCTTTCACTATATATATACCCCGAATCATCAAGAAGTTCTGACACGGCTTCTATTTGAGATATATCATCCTGTGCGATATACGGCATTTGTGTTTCTGAATAATAAAGTTTAAAATTAAAATAAGACAATGAGTTATCGTCATCCCATCCACCAGCTTGTCCATTAATACCAAACTCCAAAGGCCGAGTATTAAACCACGGAGGAACACCAGTTTCTTGAGGTATCGTAAGCCACAAATTATAATACAAATTAGGCTTTCTCCTGCACATTAATAAATATTGAGGAGTGATGATATAATTTGAGTAAATGTGATACTTTGTTCCAGCCGACAACGAAATAGTGGTAAATGCTTCAGATAACTCAACTTCTCCTGTCGTTGGATTATAAGATAAAAGAGTGTGTCTCTCATTATCTATCTCTATCTGCATTTCTGCCACAATTCGCTCATCATTCATTGTTGGTAAATATTTGCCAGTAATAGAATCATAACCCCATTCATATATCGAGTCAATATTGGCCTCAATTACGATTTTTGTGGAGTCAGCCCCTAATCCCTGAATTGTTCCATTTGTAATTTTCATGTCACAAACATTTTCTCTGCCAACTGAATCGCCTTGAAATATTTGTGCCTGTACGACATAATCTCTTTTGTTGACGTAATCGTTCGTCAAATTGTGTGTCAACAAAAATTGTTCTCCATTAAACTTATAAGGAGTATAATTTCTTGTATAATACGAAAATGTGTCTATTATATTGCCAGTTTTGTAGTCGTATACATTAAATTTTGCTCCGTACATAGCGTCACCATTAAATGTGAATGATACATCATAACTTTCATCAGAGATAGTATCTACGCATTGGTTTTCTGGTTGAAAATTTGTAGGGAATTGTAACATCGCCCCTCCTTTCTGCCAGCCACAAAGGGCTGGCATTATTCTTTTTTTATCTTATAGGACTTTCCGTCAATTGTACACTCCAATATTTGTTGATTTCAGCCATAAACTGATCGTGGAATTGTTTTGGATTGTCAGCCTTAATAACCATTCCGTTAATATTGATAACCCTACTGTTATTTAAGTTAGAAGTATTATTATTAAGAACAGAACTTACTCCTTTTATGGCTCTATCAGCGACAAGGTTTGTAAAACTTCCTGTTCTTACCATGTCCCACAGTTCCTTAGATTGACTTGCATTGAACACCGTTTCGGATTTGTTTGGAGAACCGTGAACTTGAGCCAGTCCAGTATAAGCAACAGAACCACCCTGAGAATAACCCTCCATTCTCCTCATAGCATTTGCTGCTTCGGCAAGTTGAGCATCCCATAAACTATTAACGGTTCCGTATCCCGTAACACTTTCGTCTAACCTTTTCCTCATAGCTTCAACGGCATCTCGATATTTTTCTATGAACTCAGCCATTTTGTCAGCAGCACTTGATACATCTGCTTCGATTCTTATAGGATTATTATTAAGCTCCGTTATCTGTCTATTGAGGTTTGATATCTTATTAGTAGTTGTATCAAGTTCCGAGTTCTTGCGGTTTATCTGAGAAATAATATCAGAATATTTGTTAGCAAAATTGTTGAGATTCCGCTGCCTCTGCTCGTAGGTAGAGTTCTCGTCCAGCATAATTGCATTAAGCAACTCATCGTAGCCGTCAAGACTGTTCTTGATTGAGTTTACCGCATTTTGAACAGACGATTTGTAGTCTTTCCAAACCTGTATCTGCTTCTTTTTAGTTTCGATTTCCGCATTTTTAGCATCAATACTTGCCTTGAGATTTTTAATTTCGTTGTCCGTAATGCTCTTTAACTGTGCGTTGTAGTTGCGATATTCAGACCTATAATTCTTGAGAACGTCAATGTCTTTAGATGCAATCTTTTCTCTCCAATCAGAACCGAAAATTTCAGCCGCAAGTCGTTCATCTTCTTGATTTCGGATTTCCTCAACAGTGTTTTTCCACTCGTCAGCATACTCTTCAAATGCTTTAATCTGCTCATCAAAACCGGATATCGCTCTGTCTCGCTCTTTTTCGAGTTCGCTTACTGCCTTGTTTGTATCGGCATCTTCTAACGCTCTTTGCGCCTTCACCAAAGCGTCTTGGTCAACTTTATACGTCCAGCCAGTACCAGTGCCATAAACTCGCACCTTATTGTTTTTGGCATTTTCTAAAGCGGCAAGTTTTTCGGCGTAGTCTAAAGCGTCAGCTCTTTCAGAGTTTTCTTCCTTCAGTTTATCAATAAGATTGTTGTAATAATCCTCAATAGCCTGACGGTTTTCTTCAATCTCATCGATTTGCTTTGAGATAGTGCTATCTACAACATTAGCAATAGTTTCGTAATTCTTGACAACTTCTTCGAGTTCTTCTTTTTGTTCTTCAAGAATGTCAAGCTGATCTTCTAAGAGCTGTTTACTATCTTCAAGCTCTTTAGATTCTGCTTCAAGGCCGTCTACGATTCCGTCAATTTTCATTTCTTGAGCCTTGAGCATTTTATCCGCCTGAGTGTTGAGATCGCTGATTTCGGTTTTGAGTTGCTCTTGGGATTTCTTCAAAGCATCAATCTGAGCTTGTAACATCTTTTCGGTATTAAGAAGATTACCTGAGTGAGCGTTATATTCCTTGATTAAAATAGAATCTCTTTCAATCTCGTCACCGTATGCCTTTGAACTCTTAGTTAATGATTCAATCTGCTGTCTAAGGTCTGCTTGCTTGCGCACTAATTCTTCTGTGGGGCGGGTATTTCCCGATGCTTCATTACGAATACGAGTATTAACTCGTGCCATTTCCAATTGCAATACTTGTAATTCACTATCGGCTCTTTGCTTTGCTAACTGCGTCTCTTGCATATCTTGCTCTATCAAAGTGCGGTTCTTATCAATAATGCTATCTTTTAATGCAACTATATCATCGAGTTCAAAATGATATTTGCCGGCAGAATCTATCACTGGCTTTAAAAGTTTGTCCGTATCAAGTTTTAAGATTTCCCATGCAGAATTATGATCTAATCCCTCACCTTTTATAAGCTTGACCATTGCGGATTCAATCTTGTTGATATTCTCCATCGCACCCTTATGCACATTATCAAGAGATTCCAAAAAGTCGCGATAGATTTGTTCTTCGTCTGCGGCTACTCCAGATGCCACTAAGCCAATATTGTTGAGCGTTGCCGTTGCAATATCTTCTAAAGCCGGATATTCTTCTATGAGATTACGTATAACAGCTTCTTGTTCTTCGAGAGATTGCCTTGCACCTTGTCTTTTAGCAGGTGTAGCAGTTACGTCATTTATAGTTTGAGAGAGTTCTGTAAGCTGCTTTACCGTGTCTTGATAAGTTTTTAAATCCTCACCACTTAAAAGAGCTTCAAGAGATTCAGACTCAGAAAGCATCTGCTGTTTAGTTTGGATTATATCATAATAATCAGAAACTTGTTTTAAAACACCTAAAACGTGGTCTTGTCTATCTCCCTCTAAATCAAAATAATCTGCCACAGAACCTTTCTGCTCTATTAATTGTTTATAAGCATCAACATAAGCGTCTATAGCTCGTTTTGTTTGTTCTGCATCCAGTCCCTCTTTAAGAGAAATATTATACCTTAAATCTTTTACAGCTTGATTGTTAATCTGCCTTTCGATTATATCTTCATTATATGTAAACAAATCCGATACATTTTGTTCTTCTAAGGCATCTTTTAAAGATTTATAAAATATATTAGCCTCGGTAACAGCCGCCTTTTTAACAACATCACTTCTATCCGTAAGAGTGTCTATTTTAAATGTAGACAAAGAAAGGCTCTGTCCAAAAAATTCCTCGGCATCTTTAATTGTCTGTCTATTATCCGTAAGCCAACTTTCATTTCTCTGCTTTTCTTGTTCAAGCAGTAAACCAATATTATCTTCAAGTTTGCCATTAACTAAATCAATAGCATCAGCTTCAAGCCCATATTTATTAATAATTTGATCTTGTATAGGAAGCAGACTATCTTTTGCAGTCGACAAATTTTCTGTTGTAGATGCAAGTTTTATATACTGACCCACTAAGTCCTGAATATTTTTAGTTTCTTCTTCGTATGCTTTAATTTCAGAAACCGTGTTGTTTAGTCTTTGCTCTCTTTCAACTCTAAGTTTTTCTGCTTCTTCGGCAGCTTCTTTTTCTTTGTTTATAAGTTTGGTAATCCAAGACACCGCAACACCAACTGCCAGAGAAAAACCAATTGAGAGTGCGGCGTTAAGAGCAACTACTCCAGCTCTTGCAGCTAAAGCACCAGCCTTAGCCTTTAAGAATCCACCTGATACGTCATTAAGTCCTTTTCCAAACAATGTCAGCCTTTTCGTGCCCTTATCAAGTTCTTCTAAGCCAAATATAGATGGCTTGCCACCTGTAAGAGTTTTAATTGAACTTATAGTTGCTATCAAAGTAGGCAACGTTCCGAAAGTGCTACTTGCTTTTCCGAAAAGCTGAACTAAGCTTGTAAATATGGTAGCCAGAGCTTTCAATCCGTCCATTACGGATGAATCTGTCAAACTTTGGACTGCCGTATTTAAACTCTGAATTGTGTTAATAGCTGTATCAGAGTTGATAAATTCATTGACAAGTTCTGCCCAACTATTTTTCAATTTGTTGATAGAACCAGTCCAGTTATTCGCAGATTTTTCTGCTTCTATCGCTGCTGAGCCTATAGCGGCATCAGAACGATAGGTTTCAAGTATTTCTTTGTAAGTGTCCCATTGTGAAAGTAGGGCAGCAAGTTGATTGCCGCGATATTTACCTCCGACAGCACTAATTAAATTTGCCTTCTTGACACTGTCATCTGCTTCTTTATTGAAAGCTGTTGCTAATTCGTCAAGCACGACCATTGGGTCACGCAAAGCCACAGCACCATTTCGTACCTCTTTTAAAGATACGCCAAGAGCCTCCGCAGCTTTTTCATATTTAGACAAAGACTCAGCGGTGATATCTTCCTCGCCATCACCAACTTCGCCTTTGACTTGCTGGATATTCATCAAAATGCCTCTCAGGGCGCGGCTGGCGATTTCTCCACCTTGCTGAGTGGTTGAAATCATTGTTGCCAGAGCAGCAGTCATCTCATCAATACCAATACCGGATTGTGCTGCCTGAGAACCCGCTATTTTTGTAGCTTCTGCAAGCTGAGACATATTCAGAGCATAATGGTTGGTTACATAGTTCTGAGAGTCTAAAACTTTCGTCAATTTCTCAAGACTTCCCTGATATCCATATGCCGCATTTGTGGCTATAATATATTCGTTAGCCAATTCAGCAGTCATATCTCCGGCAGACTGAGCTAAAAGAGAAAGTTGTGCAAGGTTTTCTGATTCAACTTCTCCAAAACCCGCTCTACTCATTTCCTGTACGCCGAGCAGATAATCGCTGGCAGTCCTACCGTACTGACTTGCAGCATCAAAAGATTCTTGTCCAAGTCGCCTCAAACTCTCCGCACTTCTGTCAGATGTTTTTGAGATTTCAGTTAATCGTTCATCTACCGTTTGCAATTCAGTAACAGCATTTCTTATTTGGCTTATAACAGTATTGATAATCTGATTTGCCGATATATAAGTTGAAATTGTTTTAAAAGCATTGCCAAATTTCTCAAACGCTGATGCTCCAGCCAATCCCGCCGCTTGTGCTTCTTTGCGGAACACAGCCATGTCAGCCGATAAGTCTTTGAGTTCTCTGTCAGTAAGGTCTGCACCCTTTGCCATTACAGAAGTTATTCTCGACCACTCATCTGCAAAAGACCTTCCGCTTGACATCTGCTTTGTAGATTCGACAGCCCTCTTGTTTGCTGCGGCATAAGAGTTTATATCCGCAGTAAGACGCTTAATGCGGTTTTGAAGATTGGCGACACGATTATCTTCCTGAAAAGTTTTCTTTTCTTGCTTTTCAACTTCCTTTTGAGCTTTATTCAAATCCTCATAATACTTTTTCATATCTTTGAGGACTTGATTTTCAGCAGTCATTCCCTTAACCGATTCTTCAAAACGACCTTGCCAGTAATCATGTTGTTGCTCCTCACGAAGTTGCTTTGCAACCTCAACACGCTTTTGCTCTACTGCAAGTTGCTGTTGTTCTTCTTTAAGGGCTTGCTCAAATTCTTTGTTAAACGTTTTTTCTTTTTCTTTATTTATACGTTCTTCAATTTTAAGCTCTCTCTCAAATTCCTTATTAAAGGCAGCTTCTTCTTTCTGGGCAACTTTTAAAAGTGCTTGTGTTTCGTTGAGCGCAACCTTTATTTTGGTGTATGCTTGAATTTTTTCATTTATACCTTCTTTTGACTCATTCTGAAAATCTGTTGAAAAATCAAAGCCACTTACCAGTTTTTGCAACTCTTGGAAACTATTCTCTAAGTTTTGCGGAACATTATTTAGTTTTTGGTAATCAACTGTAAGTATCTTAATTTGAGAATCAGCTTTGGCAATTCTTTGAATAAAATTCTCTATTGCGTTTTGAGGTATGTCAGAGGTCATTTGAGCATTTGCAAGTTGAAATTCTTTCCTTATTGCTGACAGAGCGTCTCTCGCCCTATTTAAAGATGTCTCATCAACAATTTCTTTACTCATTATACCAGTAAAGACTTCATTGTAATTAACACCATCTCGCGTAGCCAAACTGTCTAAAGCTAATTTTGTTTTTTGAATTTTAGCTGTTAGAATATCGTAATCTTGCTGCAAACGTTCTTGTTTTAAATGTAAGATTTCAGACTGCTTTGCCCCCTCTGCATAAACAGTTGAAATTGTACCAATTTTTTTATTTATGTTTTCTGTGCTTATATCAGCATTAATTTTAGGGGCTTCTATCTTGAGATTTTTGCTAATACTTGCCAGTTGCGACTGTATAGAAGAAATACCTTCGGTGTCTAACTCGCACTTGATTTTTATTCCTTCGATTTTTTTCTGCAATTTAGGAATATCAACTGTGTTAATTTGTTTCGCACTATCGTTTACATTTAACGAAGCAACTAACTCTATCATATTATCTGCCATCTAACCACCTCTTTTCGTCAATATGCCTTGCCACCGAAGAAGTCATCGGCATCTATTTTTATACCTAATTTATTTGTTTTGTTAAAATCTCTTATGCCCTTTTCTACGGCGTTAATTCCTGCAAAATAAGTCAAGCGTGGAACTTCTTGTCCTATCATATTTGCGAGACGTGGTGCTCTCCAACCTTTTTCCATGAGAATTGGAACAAACGTTTCATGTCTTTCTTTAATAGGAATCCAATATTCACCGCCAAAATCTTCTCGATATACTCCTGAAAGATTTGGGTGCATTGCCAAGTCATTTTGAAATCCCACGCCAATATGCAATGTATTGCCCACAATCTTAATGTCTGCTAATCCCTCTGCATACAACGCATTTTTATATCCATTAGTACGCTCATATATTGTAGGCTGATAACTGTCATAATACCTGTCAATGTAATACTGAATACAGTCATACAGCCTTTGCGCCTCGTGTACCATTGTTGTTGCAAGCGTTTTGCCATCAGACATTTTAACTTTTTTTAATGCAATTTTACTTAGTTGCTCCTTCAGACTTTTCGCCATTAGGCTCACCACCCGTCTTTTCTATAACATTATCGGTTATTGCCTTTACAAAATCCTTTTCATTCACCTTACTCAGCCCGTCAAGCACTTCCTTTATATCGGCAAGATTCTGTGTGTTATCTACTGCGATATTTGCCGATATGTCAGAACACAGCTTGTCAAACGAGGTCTTGTGTGTCAGGAACATAAAGTCAATTTGCTTATCAATTGCCGATTCTACCTCTGCCCATAATGGAAGTCTTGTTACGTCATTCTCAATCTGCGCAAACCAATTTCCAGCCTGCGTACATTTAAAAACTTCACTGATTTCTTCTTCGTTTACCTCTATATCGGTAAGATATTTCAGTATCGCGAAGCGACGCGCGATTTCACGATTTTCTGCGTGAAACTCGCCGTTCTGAAAACAGGTCTGTGCTACGGTTTGCACGATGTTTGCCATTGTGTTTACGTCGAGGTAGCCCTTGATTTCTACCTTTGCGCCGTTGATATTCTTGGTTGTGTTTCTGAGAGCAAAGTTCTTGCCGATAACGTCTGTAATATTTGCCATAATTAAATCTCCTTTTCATTATCTATTGCATAAGTAAGTATGCCGAGACTATCTGCAACATCATCATTACCCAATAAGTCTACACCATACTTTTCTTGCATAAGCTCAATACAAGCCTGTTTTTGAACATCGCGTTTACCTTTGCAAATCCCAATGTGTGCCTTCCACGTTACAGGTGCAACAATTTTGTAAGGCATCTTCATTTCTTTGAACATAAAAATAAGCTCACCCTGTAAACGAGCGAGCATTTGATAAACAGAAACATTCCCAGCCTGCAATTGTATATTCTCGAAATACACCACATCGGGCTTGACCTGTTTAATTTTCTTTTTTATCAGAACCGCCATTTCATATATGCGGTCATCACCTTCACCATTTGCATTAAGCTCTCCGTAATCGGTGAGTTTACCATTTACTCCGATACTAAAAGCTGAATGGCGAGACGCTTGATCTATTGCGAGGATTTTCGTACAACCACCTCCAAACTTTTGTGCTTGCTTCAATAACGATATTAGCATGATGTAATTTGTTGCTGAGATTTCTTTGCCTTTTCCTTTCGTGAATATTGTTCTCCACAATACTCGAAAACATATCCGTGAGTGTGTTTGATTTTCCCTTTTATGACTTTTAATATAGCAGAAGCATCGCAACCCAATACTCTTGCCACTTCGCTTACTTTGTAAAAGATTTCTCCCGTATTTACACATCTAACAGCTCTCTCCGAGTGCCTTAAATTATAATCATTGAAAGTATACTCTTTTCCTTCTTCATAAAAATCAAATTTATATTCATAACCACGAGAATCGTATTTATCAGTTCCTCTTTTGCAATGACAAATATCATTAACAGTTGTTATCCCATAAGCTTCATTAGCCTTTTCACAGCTATCATAAATCTTCATATCGTTAAGACAAATTACTTTCTTCCATTTCTTTGTGGGCAACTGACGAGCTGCTCTAACATTAGTAAGCCACGTTTCATAATTGTCGCCCATAATTTCTTCGATGTGCTTGCCATAATTCCAGCACTGCTCCCCACATTTTCCTTTACGCGAATCTGCAATTTTCTTTCTTGCTTCGTCGCTCATTGAAAAACTTGAACTATTTTCACCGCCGTAAGATTGATTATATCCATTTTTATAACTATCACATTCGCGTATCAAACGTTGTTCAAATCGTGCTGCGACCTCAAACGGCAAATTTGTTGCAATAACGTTCTTTTCAAATGTTTCCCAACCATATTTTTCTACAGCTCTGGTTAGATGTATGTTATGAGAATAGGCTCTACCCCTTTTCCATCTATCTTTTGGGTTTTGCGATGTAATTCCCACATAATATTTTTGACTTATAGGATTGTACAGTGTATAAACACTAAATAATTTATCAATATGCATTTTCAACCTCTCCCCTTCATTCACATTAACATAACAAAATATTAAGTAAAACATCATTTGTTACCATGACAGAGTGCAAAAAGCCTACACCTTCTCTAATTATATTATACCACTAATTTCATGAGTTGTCAAGGGGTTCTAAAAAGAAAATAGGGGTAAGTTCTATATTTTCTTACCCCTTTCTTAATTATAATTCATCTTTATAAAGTTTGCTTCTTCTTGTTTTTCTAATAGTTGTCTTACCTTCTTTTGAAGTTTCGACAGCTACAATATCCTTAATTTGTTCAGCGATACTCGGCTTCAAATTGCTTAAATCACTATCAGCTGTTATGCCAATATTTTCAAAAGCAATCCTTGCATCATCCTTGCTGTACACTTTGGAGTTGTACTGTTCAATTATCATATAAATCTGGTAATGCTCATGCGTATCAGTGTAAAACTTCCACGCATGAGTACCAGCACATGAAGGACAATAATTATACTTCTCGCCACAAATTAAGCATTTTGCGAGATTAGCCATTATAAGCCTCCTTATTCACCTGCAATAACCATTCTATAAAGCTCACGAGCCTCTGAGCAATAATCATAAGAACACGTCAGATTGCAGTCAATATTAGAATCGAGTGCCATTCCCAGAGTGTAGTTAGTCTGGAACTTAGCTGACGGGAATATGAAGTAAGCGTATATAGGAGATGTTTTATCGCATACATCATAGCCTCTTACGAGTACCTTAACAACAGAAGCAACAGGGAACTCCTCTGCGGAGTTTACAATCTGAATAGCATCTGCTGTATCATACTCGTAAGTAATAAGAATAGAAGAACCAGCGTCATAATCAGCATTAAGAACTGTAATAGTATCTGCTGAACCACTACCTTTAGTGAATACAAATTCACCAGAAGAAGGAGTTGTTGTTCCTCTTTCGAGCTTCTTTCTTGTAGAGCCGTCTTTAGTAAGGAAAGCGGCGGACACCTTATATACAGGAGTTCCAACAGTTCCACTATTTCTTACACTCTGGTCGAGAGATATGGTTGTTGTTGTTGTATCAACCGTAACCTTTCCAGATGTTGCTATGAGCTTTACTGTCTCAAACTTAGGAACAGGAATAAGATTTGCATTAGAACCTCTTTCCACCTCTGATCCGTTCATGCTTGCAACTAATTCAAGTGTTAAGAGAGGAGTTGAAAACGAAACGTCACAAGACTTGGCTCTCGAAATTGAGAATATGGTATTTCCCTGAGCGTCTGTCTTAGTATCTTCCTCTGCATCTACGCTAATCTGAAAATCCATGAGCTGATTCGTCATCCAAGAAAGCGAACCGTCGCTATTCTCGCCAACAGCGTAAATGGCTCTCTCAGGCACGAATGTAGAGAGGTCTGTGCTAAAAGCTACTGCCATATTATTACCACCTTTCTGTGTTAGTCAATTGGTTTTAGCCAATCTAATTCTTTCTTAATTTTGCTGTATTCAATACAGCCACTATATAAACCTTGATATAAATGATTTGCATTATCAATTATCGAGATACGTTTCAAACTATCAAAGAACGCATACACTTTCATATCCCACACTTTATCCCAACCATACTTGAAGTTTGGGTGGTTTACGAGAGCCGAAATGTATGGCAAATAAGCCGAGTGAGTGCCTTTAAAAGCACGAAGTCTCTCTTGATATTTAGCGTCATTTCGAGCGTCAATTATCAACTGCTTCTTTGCAAAACTATCCTTGACTTGTGTGTACTGAGGTTGCGGCATACCGTGCATTTTACGAATATACGCCGTCATTTCCTCAAAAATATCACTATTGAATTTGATACCGTTTTCATCAACCATACACAATTCGTTATCACATTTTACAGGAATAAAAGATGAAAAGTCTAAATCACCGAATAAAGGCGATGCATCTAACTTGTTGTTCTCTTTATCCTTGTGGTTGGACAACATCATTGCAAATATGGTGAACATTTGAAAATTTGTTATCTCAGTATAATCAATTCCCATATCTTCTAATTGAGCGCATCGGTCTATATTAGTTGCCGTGAACACTGAAATCATGGAGAGATATTCGCTCTCCCCATAATCACATATTTCGCCCAAAGTTGGGCATTTTATTTCAACACCGTTGGGTAACTTATAATTGTCACCACGGTATAGTTTCAATTCGTCAATGTCTCGCACGAGAGATCACCCCTCGCACAAGCTATCGTCCAAATCTACCGTTTCAAACACAAGTTCTCTAACTCTATAAGTATTATTAATATCGCCCGCCACATCGGACACTAATGTTAATGTACCAACGCCGAAGTCTTGTCTGCCTTCGTACTTATCTTCAATAAGTTCAGCAAGGTAGTCCATTCTCGTGCCACTTTCACCAACGATATTTAATCTCATATCTTCTTGGTGAGTTACAACACGGAATATAACATACGGATGCGTCCAAATACTGCTACTGCTTTCGCCATAACGTGAACGCCTTTGCGGAATATCAATTTCTACTGTAATATATGTCTTTACACTTTCTTGTGTGTTTGGAACGTAATGATGGGGCATCAGTCTGACCCAAATCAAATCATCTTCCGACTCGTCGTCGTTCAATCCAAGACCTTTTATAATATCATCATCTTGCGACAACTCTGACATAATTTTGTTCTTGTATTGTCTTATTATCTTTGACTTTGCCAAAATCCTGACACCTCCTTAAACCGCCCCAATTACGTCAACAAGCAACTCACTCCGCTGACCGTCACCTACGACTTCTACCTTGAAAGTTGCCCCAACTAAAGCCGAATCATTAGCGCATTTGACAACGCATTTATTGCCAGTCTGCTCCATTGTCAGCTTGCCATCCAATAATGCGGAATTAACGAGAGAGAACACAACTTCATTCTCAGTCTCCGCCGTAAAGGTCTTACGACCACCTATTCTAATAGATGGTGCGCCCGAATATGTTATGTTTATTGGACTTGGGTGCGGTATGTCGTTAGGATTTACATAATCACAAAGCATTAAGTCAATTCTGTCAACATCGGGGTTAATCTCAGTTTCCGTGAGTACAAGCAGAATACAACCCTTGCCGTCATATCTCGGCTCGGCTGTTCCGTCATATCCCATAGTAACCGTATCGACACGAGTAATGTCGTAACATTTTGGTAACTCCGTATTAAAGTCAATCATAAGACGCTTGTCCGATCTCAGTTTCAAAGTTTCCTCATCAATCGGCAAATACACCATAAGCTGATTTGAGCCAACAACTATGACGTTATTATACTTCTCGCCGTTGTTATATTTAGAGGCACTAAGCACTACTGACCAACGCTCGATAACATCTGCATCTGCGTTCTGCCATTTAAGCAAGTAATTGCACTGTTGCATCTTGCCATATGTGTAGACTTCCTTATCCCAATCACAGGAGACAATGAGCCACATTGCGCCAGTCCATTCCACCAAATCGCCAGCGTTGAAATATTCATCGGGCAAACTCTTTACTTCCTTGTAGTAGGGGAGCGTACCGTCATCAATAACGAGTTTCTGTGGTACGCCATTAACAAGACAATCTTTGCAGGAGAGAGAGTTTATAGCATTGATTTTCAAATTACGTTTCTCTTGGTATAAAGTGCGATCTCTCTGCGTTGCGCCTCGAAACTGCACCCTTGCCTTATACGAATCGAAATCAGCCATATTATCCCTCCTTTCCAAAATACTTCTTATTAATATTCTCTATACAACGTATAGCCTTAAACACTTCGCGCTTGCATATCGTGTTATCATAATCATTATCAATCAGATATTCTACGATATTCAACGCGGTCATAAACTGCGGTTCTTCCATAAGTTGACGATACAACCCGTAACTCCCAATCATCTCGATTTTGAGACTTTCAAGATAAGACGTAAGAGTTTTGCACCCTTCTTCTTTCATAGGCAAAATCTTGTAAATCTTACCTATCATATACTGAAAGTAGTTCTGAAAAACACTCTCATCTAATTCTGCATAATCTATCTTTACGCTCATATCAAGTCACCTACATCGTTGCGAATAAATGAATATTCTTTAATACGTGATAGGAAGTTGGCATGAGCCATAGAATAAGTATCGTTGACCTTATCAAGTAAATTTGCAGGAGAAAAAGTCGTAAAATCCTTAGTGCTTAATGCGTTTCGCAGTAAGTCAAGATTGTTGCGTATAGGCTTCAGCCATGCTTCAACCATTCCCTCGGTCAGTATATCTATCTCCATAAGGTCTAAATCCTCAGTGAATCCGCCTTCCTCGGTCTGAGTCAAATCCTTCTTGCAGGATTCTAAAAATCTTACAACAGCTTGATTAAGCCAACCACGCATTGAAGTCTGCGCCAACTCAGCGGTCATATCCGCCAAATCGTAGTCGTTAACCTTATCCAAGAAACTGTTGTAAATTGTTGTGTAAGCGGTCATTAGCTCACCTCGTCCATATCAAAACTAACGCCAAGTGCCTTTTCAAGAGCCTTAACCTTTGCCTTTGAATCCAGTCGTTCATCTTCCTCTGCCATCATGGTGTATGCCTTTGTGAGAATAGTCTCTTTTACAGGCTTTGAGAGAGTAGGAACAACTTCCTCAATCTTCTTAGCCGAGAAACTAAAAATATCATCGATGTTGTTATACAAACCATTTGAAGTATAATATTTATCCACGTTAAGAGCCTTATAAATCTCGTCGGCGGTGTAATCGTCAGTGTCCTCAAAAACAATCCAGTTGTTAATGAAAAACTTCTTCTGAGAGTTACGCATAGAAACAAGTTCTCCGTACTCCATTTCAATTACAACGCCAGTCTCATCCCATACTTCCTCATATCCAGTTTTCTTTGACTTGTAGTATAGAACTCCACCCACATTGCTTTTAACAGGAATAAGATAATCGGAATCAATTTTTATTCTTACAGGCTTTTCGGCACTTGCCTTTTCCGTATTTGCCTTTGTAGGTCTACCCATATTTAATTCTCCTTTAATTCATGTAAAGGGCGGTATATTTCAACCGCCCATAATTTGATTAAGTAAAGTCGTAAACACCCATTGTAGCTGAAACAACAACAGCGATACCCTCACGACGGATTACAGTGTATTCCTGTGTGAGATCAGCGTTGTCAGCAGCATCTCTTGCGATTACGATAGGCTCACCCTCAATGTAATGCTTGATAATCTTGTCATCACCTGCGAGAACGTAAACTCTTGTGTCAGAAAGAACAAAGTTGCCAGCAGCATCAAGATAATTCTTGAGTCTAATGCAAGGAGTTCCGTTGAAACTCTGAGAGAATCCTACGGCATAATAATCGTCCTTCACGGTCTCTCCGATTTGAGACATAGGGAAGTTTCTGAGAGCTGTTCTTGTGCCAAGAACGTATGCAGTCTTGCCAGTAGCAGCCTCAACCTTCTCAATAAGATTAAGCAGACCTGTCTCGCTGGGTGAACCAGAAGCAGTTACAGTAAATCTTGCTGTTGAGAGGTTGTTAAACTGCTTTGCAACGCTTGCATAGAACTCACGCTCAAAGCTCTTAGCTACACGATTTACAAACTCTACCCAGTCGATTCTGCCAGAGAGAATGAGAATAAGCTCCTCATAAATCTTGACAGCCTTGTTTACAGGTGTAAGCGGAACTTTCTGACCACCGATAAGTCTCTGACGGCGAATACCCTGTGTGCCATTTGCAACAACATCAACTGTGAGAAGTGAGTTGTCAGGAACGAGGAACTCAGGCTTGTCGCCCCACTCGCCATTCTTTGTTTCGATCATATCCTTGAGAGGTGAATCCTCAAGAGTTGCAACGTCAAGAGCAACGTCAATAAGCTCCTCAATAACTGCAAAGAGTTCAGGACACTTGCCATCGCGGATTGCCTTATAGTCTATAGTTGTAGAGCCGTTATTAGCCTCTTTAATCTTATTAACAATAACGTCTGTGGGGTTGCCCTCTGCAAATGCAGTAGGAACGCCACGGTATGCGTCAATACAGAGTTTTCTGAAATTTGCTTCCATAATCAAATACCTTCCTTTCTATATTAAATTAAAGAACCTCGAATACGTACATTGTCTTGCCACCAACTACCTCTGTGTTAAGGAGCTGTGCAAAAGCCTTTGTAGATGCTGAAGAAGCTGTCCACTTGCCATTACCTGCGGCAATGTACTTGTCTGTAGTTGAAGGTGTGCCAGAGCAAACCTCACCTGTAATTGAGAAAATGTCGCACTTTACGAGCTTGCTGATTCTTGCAATATCGCCAGAAGCATTATAGAAGTTCTCAAGAGGCTTCATATCTGTTATGTATGCGTGTTCAGGAGATGTAACTACCCAAACGTCAGCAGCGTTTGCGCCTGTAGCAGCAGAAGTTGTGAATACCTCTCTCTCGCCAGCAAAAGTGCCTGTTGTAGCAAGACCACCACAGAGGATGGGTGCGCCGTTATCTATATCGCCATAAGCCTGTGCTGTTCTAATAAGTGCGCCGTCATGTGTGTAAGAACATGAGTCGCTTCTAAAAATTCCATGTGCCATAAACTTTAACCTTCCTTTCTATTAATCGTTATTTCCATATCGCTCAAATATGTCACCATAAGGAGACACTTTGGCGGGGGTTGTTTCTACTGAAAACTTCATAGTTTCAGCTTTTGTTGTTTTAGACTCTTTGAAAGCAAATGTGCTCATTGCAAATTTGCCAACAAGCATAATACATTCCTTATCGAGCTGTTCAAGATCGTATTCATTAGACTTTTCTTTGAGAAGCTTGTATTCGGGCATCTCGCCAATACGTCCATCATACTTTGCAAAGATTTCACTCTCAGCCTGTTCTCTCTCAGCCTTTTCAACTGCGAGTTTATAAGGAGTAAGAGTTGAAATCTGCTCGTTAAGTGCAGTAATCTGAGCTTCAAAATCTGCGTTCTGTGCAGTAAGAGCGTCAATTGTTACGAGTGCGTCATTGTAAAGAGCCTCGTAGTCTACGGGGATTACTTCGGGTTCTACAACAGGCTCAGTTTCATTTGAAGAAGTCTCAGGTTCTACTACTTCGGGTTCTGTTTCTGCTGTAAATTCCTTATTCTCGTCCATGTTTTCACCTTCCTTATCTTCAAAAGCAAAGACTTCGGACATAGCCTGTTTCATTTCATTCATCTTAATTGCAAAGTCATCTGCGCTAAAGTTAATAGGAGTTACGTCTGCTGAAATAAAGCATGGCGTCACATTCTCGTCGCGGTCATCGGACTTGTAGAGGAGACAAAGAGCACTAAACTCAAAATCAAGAACTTCAATATAATTGCTATCTGATTCTAAAGGTCTATATTCTTTGCAATCCACCTCCATTGACTGATTCCACCAAATATCTTCAGAGTAGATAGTCTCTTTCAATTCGGGATATCTACCAGTCCACAAAATCGCTTCGCAAGTCAAATAATCAACATCAATACCGTACTCATTAACAGTTTCCCACCCAAAGGTATTAGCCTTTACAACACCAAAAGGAACGCAAAGAGACTTAACAGACCAATCTTCCCAATCAATATACATATCATGTCCGCCAATTTTATACTCTCCATTTTCATCTTTGAAAAGGTGAGCAACAACAGGCGCATAATTAAGAGAGTTGAGATGTGCTTCAACAACGTCTTTGTCAAAATAAGACATATTGCGGTTCTTTCCAGTCGCCATAACCTTAATCTTTACAAGGGTAAACTCACTATTTAATTCTTCAAGTACAGTAAACTTTGTAGATGAATTAACACTAAACTTATCCATTGTTCTTACTTCTACCTCCTTTCTCAGTAGTTTCTCGAATTACTCAGAAACACAAGAGGTTTCGCTTCATATAATGCCATTCCTCGTCTGAGTATTTCTCAGCCAAGTGCTTTTGCAAAGCCTCTGTATCGGCAAAAGCGTAAACTGTCTTGCCATCGAGCGTTTGTTTAATATATGCAAAACCCAAAGCCGCAAGTTCTTCCTGTGCTTTGGGTTCTACTACCATTATGAATTTGTCCATTGTCTACCTCCTCATTTATATTCATTAGAGGTATTCTCGTTACTCTCTGTATTGTCCGTGGGGTTCTCCTCTGTCGGTCTACCGCTTTCGCCCTCAACACCGCCATTACTCAGCGTGTTTGAACTAATAAGCGGACGATTAAAGATTTCATCACAACACTTGAGAATATCATTTTCAAGATAACTCTGATTTATTACGTCTATAGGTTCTAAGCCAAGCGAAGCTGCGTAATACAGTTTGCTACACATACCGTATTGAGCTGCCTTTAAATAATAGTTCTGTACACTATCAAATGTGTAAATACTTTGCTCCAAGAAGCAAATCTCAAACAGATTTTTCATATCCATTTTCTGTATTTTGACATTATAAACGTGTTGCACTTGACGAATAATCTTCATCATCATAGATTCCACAGGACGTATTGCAAGTTCAAGAGATTGAGATGTGACATTATCCATGATACCAAACAATACGGGTGCAATACCAAAGTTATTAAACAAATCCTTAGTTGCGTCCTTTGTATAGTTCTTGGTCGCATCGTTGCTGTCCTTTAGTGTCACAGTGTCAAGACCAAACGGAGACATCGCAACACCAATACCCTCTGGCACTTGATTTGCAGTTAAGTTGTAATACTTGCTCGCTTGCTCAAAGCTTAATTTTGGGACACCATCTGTATCAGTTGGGATGCGATAATGAATGAGCTTATAATTATCAAGTATTGCCCCGTCTTTCTTGATTTCCTCATAAGTGTCGAGGTCAATTATAGATTTGAATATACCCACGAATGGAGGTATTGTCCAATCCATTTCAGGATCAAACTTAACACAAATCTGTTTTTTTGGTTCAAACCAACGCTTTGTTTTGTCAGGCTGAATTATCCATTTACCTTCAAGGTCTTTTTTGCCCCTATATGCCCAATATGCAGCTTCAAAATCTCTGCCATACTCTGGGAGATAACGAAGTGTTTTTTGTGTAAAATAGTCAAGGTCAAATGAAAAACGCCAAACTCCATTCTCCACGCTGGTGATTATGCAAAATTCGGGACGTACTGGCTTAATAAAGTAGTTGTCCGTATCATCATATTCAATGCCAAAGAATACACCGTCAAGGAGACAGGTTGTTAAAATCTGTGGCAAATAAGATTTTAATTTGTAATGACTAACTGTACGGCACAGCTTACGATATTCTTTGTTAAACGTCGCCACACCTTTGTTGCCCGTATCGCCAACAGGTCGTATAAGATAGTTGTTCAACATTAAAGTTGCAAGCATCGTTATCGCCCTACGGTAATGCGGCGACACCGCATAAAAGAAGTGACTAATCTCACGTAGCATTTTCTCCGACGATGGTTTGTCAGGGCAGAGAAGTGCTTTTAATATTTTGTCTCTTGGATGCTTTTTGAGAAAGATGTTTCGATGCTCAACGCTACTCGACAGATCGGCTAAAACCTGTTTGCGAAGTCGGGCAAAGTTGCGGTAGTCGTAGAGTTCATCTATCTCAGTTTGATTTAATTCGTCTTTCAATTAATCATCTCCTTTCATTTATAGGTCTTGGCTGGGCGGGATAGGAAGAAGTTTATATCTTCCTCAACTTTAGGCTTATTTATTACGCTACCCCTACGCAATTCATACAATCTATGAGCAAGCATAATTAAAACGTAGAAACGGTCATCGTGCATACGATTTTCTTTTTCTTTTGATAGCGCATAATTGACAGAAGTTCTCTCTGCGTTTTCAGTCTTATGAATAGAAGTTACTTCGTTTTTCATAAGGTCTATTTGAACTAACGCCATTTTTTCGTCATCTGAAAGTTCATGGTTTACCCATATTTCATTACCTTCCTCATCAATGCCTTCAATAACTTTTATGAAGTCCTGTCCAGAATACTCATAAGGGAATTTAATAACGCCCAAATCCATAAGCTCTATCATTTCTTCAACCATTTGAGTACGATATTTCTTAGGACTTATAAGTCTTAATTTATCACAAGCATTTGGGTAGCGACTGACATAGGTTTGATACAATTCATTAGTTTTATCAATGAACCCTCTATGTACTTTTCCATATTTATCCGAGTAGTCATTCAAGAGTCCGTCACCATAAGCACTAACTCCACCACCGCCCGCACCTGAGTCAATTTCAAGCAGATTCAGATACTCATAATCTGGATTCTGCCCATTGTAAATATTTATCAAGGCTCTAAGTTCTTCCAATTGTCTATTAGAATCAAGTTTGTATTTTTTCTTAGTAGCATTATCAATCATGTTCACACAATTGATAATGTCTCCACACCAGCCCAACTCTTTATCTTGATATACATTCATAACGCCTATAATACTATTATCTGCCGTCCTCGCTGGATCAAAGGCTATAACAATATTACTATTAGGTTTCCAATGCAATGTAGGTAAATGAAAGTTTTCATTTCGACGTATAGTGTCCCACTTTACAATCTGACTACTTCCACCGTCCATAGTAGGTTGATTAAAGTATTCTCTAAGAGCCTTATCTTTATTACTCTTGAGAGCTGCGTCCACCTTATCTCTTGTCAGCAGGGGAGTATATGGCTCTCCGTTCATATAGGTTTGAATTGCAACATCACAAATCATATCGCAGACAAAATAATCTCTATCACCTGCGAGCATACGCTTTGAGAAATTTTTATAATGTTTGTAAAACATCTTATCCATCTGATCTTGTGATGATGCATATATTAACTGAGTAGGCACTTTTCTATGTTCCGCATCTGGATTATAATTATCTTCAATAGATGTTGAAAAGTCGCTGTTCTGCGTAGCAAAAGCCTCGCAGACGGTAATCAGTTCGTCAGAACAAAATGCGCTTTCGTCAAAAAATACGACTTGCGCCCTTCGACTTCTTGCCGAATCTGGACGGCTATTTAACGTATTAATTGAACTACCATTATAAAATTCAACCTCATATCCAGCAGGATTGTGACTAAAACCAGTTTTGTTAGTTGCAGTCTTTTTAGTTTCCTTCTCAACAATATCTTTGAGAGAACGAATAGAAGCCGCTGTCTTACCCATGCGCGTAATGATTTCCTCAAGTTTGCTAAATGTTTCCTTCGCCTGATCTCCAACAGATGATACTATATATATAGCTTGATTCTCATAAAGAATGGCTTTTAAAATCATAAATACAGCACCCAAAAAGGACTTTCCAAAGTTTCGACTACAACACCACACGCTATGCGATGCGTTCCATGTGCTTTGTAATATCCATTTCTGTGCATCAATTAAGCGAATCCCCAATAAATCTTCTGAAGCAATACACGGGTTGCGCCTATAATATGCTATAGACTCAGCGTCTAACTCGCATATTTTTCTTTTTATGGGCGTAAGAATGATTTTACGTTTCTTCATCATTATCACCATTCTTTAACTTTTGTATCTCGACAAGCAATTGTCTCTTTTCTTCCATTAAATCGTCAACTTTTTCTTGAAGTTCAACAACCATTTGCCTTTTAATATCGTTGATTTCACGCATATCATTTTCATCAAAGAATGTATTTTTTTGTATTGCATTCATTGAAACTTCTGCCGCCCACCTTGTTCCTGCCGATTTGAGTTGGTCATAGTAATCTGCCTCTGCCCTATCAAAATCTTTTTCTCTAAGGTCACGCATAAGATATGTAAGAGTTGATTTGCCTATATCCTTGTTAGACCTGTTTTTTACCGAGATTTCATTCTCTTTCGCAATTTTATCATTTGACTGTACAAGTTTGCCTTTCATTTCGTTTAAGACCTGAATATCCTTACTATCAGTCAATGGTTTTAATTGAGCAATAAGCAAATCATATTGTCTTATCTGATTATTGTTGTTGACAATCTGAATAATTTGAGATAATTTATAGTTATCGTCAACAACTTCTTCATCATCTAAATACTTTACAAGTTCTCCAAATAAATAACGCCTGTCACTTGATTGATAACCTGCAAACGGATCGTAGCCTATAACTTCTATAACTGTATCTACATTCTTTCTTTCTTCGTCCGTCCAGTTTTCTTCCATCATTTCGTCAACTTCTTGCTTTGAACGCAGAAATTGCTCACTATTAATGCTCGACATAACATAATCTACAAATGTAAGATTTTTATTCTGCGATAAATTAAGTCTCTTAATATAGTCACCTAATCTAATATCTCCACTATTTTTTTCTTTCATTTGCATATAAGTCTTTTCAGAAAAAAACCAACCCATCTCAGCACAGGTCACAAGAAGCGCAATTTTCTCGTCTTGATACTTCTCTCTCATTCTGGCAAAGAAATCATCACAGCAATAAGTACATATATTGCTAAATCCATCATTGCCATTATATAAAGAATTTTGTATAACCTTAAAGAACTTACCCTCTGGTTCTTGAACAATCTTGCCACAGCAAGAGCATTTGTACAGAGGTGGCAAAGTAGTTGTATCTATCTTACGATACTTAGGCTTTGCCTTCTTCTCTAAGGCTTGTTTTGAACCTCTCGCCGGCATATTTTCACTCCTTTAATACAAATTATTCAATAACACATTATAAATCTTAGGATTGATATTAATTGACAACCCCTGTTGACTTAAAAAATTATTGAACTCTCCATTTACAAATCTGTTTGTAAATTCTAAAAAATCAAATTTATTGCAATTGTTATAACTATACAATTTATGAAACAATGTATGAACAGGCTCGCACAAGCTAACCCCATAACCATATTTTTTGTGAAGTTGCTTTATACCGTCCTTTATCCACATCTGTTCTTCTTCTGAATAATCGCCAATAGATTTACGGCGATCTAACTCGTATATTTCTAAAACCTCTGTTAATATATCTTTGAACTCTACAAGATGGTGGACATTATCAAATTTCTCTCCTGTTAAAGCACATTTCCAATCAAAAATCTTATTCGTTGCCATAAACCAATCTCTTGTTTCACTTCTTAACTCTTGATATAAAGACGTAGCTCCATCTTTCCAATTAGGATTATCTTTACCACGCATAGGGTTTATGTGCCTCGGATTGTTTTCGCCACCCCATATATTGTTTTCTTTTCGATATTTAGAAACGAATCTGCCTCTACAGTTATAACAGCCACTTCCTTTTAATAAGTTTCTTGGCACAGCATCCCATTCAGTGTTACAATAATGACATTTGGCTTTAATTTTGACTTTTTCTCCTTTATATTCACCAATTATCTCGATATGTTCTAAATGAGGATTATCAGCTTTTAACTCATTAAATTCTTGCATAAATTGTTCATGTGTCTTAGTTTGATTTTTGATTTGTTCTTCCATTCTACACACTCTACAACCAGTATCTTGCAATAAAGATGACGGAATGGGCGACCACTCATACCCACAAACCCTACACCTACACTTGATTTTTTGTTTTGCTTTTACAAACGGAGACAGAAGCTCAATCTTATCCCAATCTCTATTCTTTTCTTTCAGCTTTTCTAAAAATATTTCTTCTGTATATATAGCCATATTTCTATCCTTCCTCTATCCATTAAGTTCAACAGAACGGGGAAGTCGGATAGAAAAACTTCCCCACACTCAGGTAGCTACTCCCTCGTGTTGCTGTTGTTTTGGTCAGGTCTGCGGTATCATTGCAACCACATTCCTCATAAGGGCGATTACACGCCCATAATCATTTTTGCAAACTGCGGAATACTTACACTTGGAATCCGACTTGTAAACTCCACGTTTTTTAGCACGTTCATATTGCTTGTCGTCAGCAGCTCATCATCTAAAGCTTGTGGCACTTTACTCAGCGCATTTGCGTAATATTCCTTACATCTCTGCAAATACTTGTCGCCATAATCTGTACTATAGGTATCAAGTATCTCATTGTAATACCGATAAGTAATCATTAAATCGTCTGCAATCATTTTTAACACTACTGGCTTATCGGTCATTTTGCGTATACAAACTTCATCAATATATGCTTCTGCCGCCTGTATGTAATCATACAATACCCAAAACCTATTATCCGTTTTGCCAGAACGTGTTAGACTTCCATCAGTCCACAACCACGAATAACAAACCTTGTCAATTGTAATGGCATTAGGTTCATATGACAAGAACAACTGATTGAAATAGCAATCCTCGTTCACACGCAAATTTTCTCTAAAACGGATGTGGTTCTTATTAAGAAATGCTCGCTTAAAAAGTTTGCCATGTAGCCAAGTTGTGCTGTGTTCACTTTCACCAACCGCAAACTTGTTATCAGTGCGGAAGTCGTTATCAAAAGCTCCACATACCATATCAGCATTTTTGCCTTTGGCGTTATACCAAAGTAACTCACAAGCAAATGCTGAAGCTAAACAGTCATCGCTGTCTATGAACATTGCATACTCACTATCACTATTGTCTAAGCCAAACTGCCTTGCCATTCCCGCACCACCATTTTTAGGCGTTGTGAAATATGTGATATTCAAATCCCACTTAGCCAATAGGGGAGAGTAGTCTATGCCGTCGCAGTCATTAACAACATATACGTTTAGCTCATCTCGAATGGTTTGCATATAAATACTTGCCAACACCCTATCCAAAGTTTTCTCTGCTTTATAGGTCGGCACGATTATATCTATCTTTGCCATAATATCATTCCTTTAATTCAAAATGGTGCGCCGTCCAACATCATTGCAGTCAGACAACACAAAAGCCCTCTCAAAGAGGGCATAGGAGGAATTATAAATTGTAGATTTCTAATAAAATGTGGGTTTGATGTCTATATATCGGACAGTTTCTTTTCTTCGTGAACGACGATACCGTCCTCATTGAAATATTCACCGATAGTATCTTCTACGCTCAAATCCGTGTACAAATTTACCATGTCACCACTCGTCCAACCGATTATGCTTTGAATTACATTTTGAGGCAATTTACTTTTTACACACATGGTAGTAAAATAATGTCTCAATGAGTGCCAGTAAAATGGCTTGCCTAAAATTTGAGAATAATAATCCGCCCAACCGTCAAGTTTTCCAATAGCAATTTGATTGGTTTCGCTCCACTTACCATTAATCTTATCGGGGAACAGCCATTCACTCGTAATACCAAGTCGTTCTCTTTCCTCTAACCAAAGATTGAGATATTTTTCAAAACCATTTTTAAGAACGTATAAAGTTAGTTGTTTGCCTTTTACACCCCTGCCTTTAGTTTTAACTTTTTCGGGGGTGCAATATAACGAGCCAAATTTGATATTGCTCTTGTCGAAGTATTCAACTTTGAAACGTGGCAATTCCGATTTCCGTCTACCAGAGTTCATAGCAAGACTAACCATGCAAGCTTGCATATACTTCTTTTCTTCCACAAGTTTGTTAAGTAATTTTTCAAGTTCTTCAGGTTCAAAAACAGTTTTCTCTCTTACTTCTTCATTTAAAGGAGATGGTATCTTTTTGATAATACTCTTAAAATCTTGATATTCTTCTTCCTCATCGAGAATGTCCGTGATAAAATTCGACAAACTACTAATCACGCTTTTTATCCTGCGTAGCCGTCTCGGACTCCAACCCCACACATTTAAAGCGTGATTTTGAAACTTAGTCAGTTCTCGTTTGGTAATCTTTATAAATTCTTTATTAGAATTATTTTCAAGATTCCAAACCATAAAAACATTCAAATCTTGCTCATAAGCATAAATGGTGCTTGGACTTCTATCAATAGATTTGAGATATTCAATGAAATCAGAACATAATTCTTGATTTTTAATGTTTATTTGAGCAATTTTTTCTTCACTCGTAATTTTATTATAGACTGTCGATCTGCCTTCCATTCAATCATCTCCTTACACTGATTTTACTTGGGAATAAATTTCCCAAATGAGAAAAATTTTCCCAAAACACATCGCTTTATGGGAAATAAATTCCCACTAAAATCATACTTTTTACCGATACATCGTAATTATATTATTTTTTTACTCTAATTCTTAACTCCATTTAAAGATTATAAAGACAGAAGTGAATGGTGACACTTGTCAAGAGAATGATCGGTTCTCTCTATCTACCTTTAATGCTTATGACGCTATAATACGTCTGGCAGGAAGTCAAAGACTCGAACTCTGATTAACGGTTTTGGAGACCGCCGTTCTACCATTGAACTAACTCCCTATCTCCTCCACAAAATTGCTTTTAACACAATTAAGCGGAGAGAATTGCAACAGCACACATAGTCGCCTCAAAAGAGGTATGGTCACACCAGACGGCGATGCTCCGTCCTTTTCGCCTTGAAAGGGCGATGTCCTTACTAATCATAGACGATGGTGCGATAATGCGCAAGTTTGCTACTTGTCCGTAGCCTACCAATGCGCAGGTTTGCCTTTCCACATCAGGTCGTGGCAACCATAAAAGACCTTGCGTAGTCAGCTTGTAGGCATAACAGAGGCTTGCAAGGTACATAAAACCTCGGATTTTACGACAACAGTTTAATCGTGGAGTTACTCTCTGAGATTTACTTTGGTGCGGATTACAACATCGTTGCAGTTGCTCTCCACAGCATCCCTTTCGGGATGTACAGGTATCTTTATCCTGCCCCTCGATGGCAGCATTTATTTCAACAAAGGCTATTGCCTCTGCCTACATCAAAATACATTTTCAAAAATCTCGGTTTCCACCTTAAACGGCACAACTGTTGCGTGTAAAGGCAGAACAAAGTCGTTTGCGCTGTACTCGACAAAATACACTCCGTCATCCACATACGCTGACTCGTCGCTTAGAGCCTTTTCGCAAATCATTTCTCCGTTATCAAACAAAGTAATTAGCATATTACCGTCGCACTGCTTGACTTCCTCAATATCCGCATAAGCCTCGTCCACAAATTCACGATTCATAACAACGCTGTTGCCATTAATCGTAAAGGTATTAAGCAACTGACATACGCCGAGAGCATCCTGCCAATTCACTATAAGAAATGCGGATTCATTCTCCATAGCGGAGCGTACAAATTCAGATGCAAAATCCTCGTACTTATTATACTTTTTGCATATGGATTCAGATATGGTCATATCAATCACCACCTTAATCTAAAATAATATTATAGAATTGACAAACCTCTCCGTTCTCGGCAATTGCCATGAGCTGAGTCGGCTTACCTTTAAGTCGTTTCTCAATTGTATAATCGTTACCACTACCGCAGAGGCTACCGCCACGACAAATCTTTACGTCGTAGCAGTCATCAATCGCCATTGTATGCATATGACCACTGAAAATCGCATGAGGTTTATATCCTTTTGCAAGAACGAGATTGCTCAACCCCGCCTTACCAAATACGTCATTGTCACCATGAACAAACCAATAGCCATCTATTTCTGCAAGAGTTGTATCTTGTGGCTTTGCGTAGATGAAGTTAGGATAATCCTTTAAGTGAGTAGATACAAACCAACCCACGAGATTGTCAAGCCTTTCGTCTTTAACGGCTTCATCTTTTCTCGAAATCCTTGAATGATTTCCTGCAATATTTGTAAATGTTACCACAAATCCCTTATCAACAAATGCCTTTACAAAACCAAGCATATATTCACTTGCGAGCATAATTTGTTCAATAACATTTTCCCTATTTGTAACGGCAATCGCGGCGTGAATGTTGCCACTGCATAGATCACCACAGCCAGCTATAATCACATTAGAAATACCCTCTAAAATACATCTCTGAATTGCCTTACTTGCATATTCTTCAATGCGATGACGAGCAATTGTAGAGTTGTAGCAACCCCACTCGTTGTCAAAGCATTCACCTATATGCCAGTCGGAACAAGTGATAATTGCTGTTTTCTTGGCGTTATTCTCTCGGAGTGAAATCTGCAAATCTGTCGGATTGCTTTCAGTGATTACCTTTTCGAGATAGTCAAGTTTCTGTTCAACTCTTGCAGAATTGTAGTTCTGTCTCTGCCAAGCGTTGCGCTCGTCACGGAACTGTATCTTGGCACGTTCAAGTTCACGCTTCAGCACGGCAACATCCGTTGTATCGCCTGAAAAATCACTATCTATTTCTTTACAGGCTTCTTTCATTTCGCAGTAAGCTTGATATTTTTTTCTGTAGCAAGACTCGTCATACTCCTTGCCAAATCTTTTATTTAATTCTTCGGCAATTTTCTTCCAATCGCCGGTAAGGTCTTTGCGAGAGCATACGGTATAGATTTCACGTAGCTCAGACTTGGTGAATTTCTTTTTAGCTGAAATCCCCAATATTATCCTCTCCTTTTACTCAAAATTATTACGCGAGTTCTACGCTCTCGCCAACTGAAATTGAGACTTCCGAGCCATTAAAGTCATCAAGCAAACTTGCTAATTCTAAAGCCTCTCCGTCCTCAATTTCTACAACAACACTATTGCTGCCCTTATCTACATTCAGAACGCCCTTGATTCCAAGAGAGTTTTTACGTATTACATTTGCTTTCGCCATATTTATTTCTCCTTTTACACAAATCGCGATTTTCTAAATCGCGATTTACCACAAAATCGCATATTTTTATAAAGGCGAGTAGGGAAGTACCCTATAATCTCTGCGCCCACTGGCTACCTGTGAACTACCCGTCGTAACGGGCTTCTCGCTCAAGGTAACTATTGCTACCAGTATCAACGAGCTATCCCCGTAGTTCCTACGGTTCTTCTATTTGATTATGAGAATATCATTCTCAAACCTTCATTCATTATGTTTATTGCAGCGTTTTCGTCACGATTGATTGTAGCACCGCAACCGCAAGTCCAAACTCTGTCTGAAAGTGTAAGCTCGTGGTTGATAGAACCGCAATGCCTACACATCTTGCTCGACGGAAACCATTTATCAATCTTTACAAATGCTTTGCCACGGTCAGCGAGTTTGTAAGAAAGAATATCTCTGAACATTCCAAAACCATTATCATTAGTTGACTTTCCTAACTTTAATGACCTTGCCATGTTCTGCATATTTATATCCTCCACACAAACTATATCGTATTCACTCGCCAATTGTGTGCTGAGTTTGTGAATCCAATCCAAACGCTGATTTGCAACCCTTTCGTGAATCCTCGCAACTTTGATTTTTTGTTTATGGTAGTTATTGCTACCATACTTCATATTAGCAAGTTTGCGTTGTTCACGAGCCAGTTTGTCTTGTGCCTTACGATAGAACTTAGGATAGTTTGCTTCTCTGCCTTGACTATCGACATAAAAGCTATGACTTGCGTAATCTAATCCTATCGCTTTATCCTTTGACAATTCTATCTCAGGAATAGTTTTGTCATACTCCACAAGAATAGAAACATAATATTTACCTGTTGGCGTTCTTGTAATTGTAGCAGACTTAATTTTTTCATTGTCTGAAATTGTTCTGTGTTGTACCATTTTTACAAGACCAACTTTTGGCAACCTAAGTTTCTTGTCAATAATACTTACTGTACCATTTTGATTATTGGTGGTATAGCTGTCCTTATCTTTCTTTTTGCTCTTGAACTTAGGGAAGCCAACTTTAGGCGTTCTAAAGAAGTTATTATAAGCGGTCTGCAAGTTCATTTGTGCGTTTGCGAGAGCAAGGCTGTCAACTTCTTTAAGCCATTCAAACTCTTTCTTGTACTGTGCAGGAGTATTATTGAGCTTCATTCCAGTTTCTTTATAGTGTGCTATCTTATCTGAAAGCATTTGATTGTAAATGAATCTGACACAACCAAAGGTCTTTGCAAATAATATCTTTTGTTCTTCATTAGGATATAGTCTAAATTTATACGCTTTGTTTGCCACCAGATTCACCTCCAAACTTAATTTGTTGATTTGTGAGAATATAAATTTATCCCCTTTATTATATTATACCACTAATTACTTATTTTGTCAAGCACTTTTAGCCCTGATTTTGAATATATTTTCTAATAATTTTTCCAATACTTGCAAACAAATATTATATGATATTGTAGCAAATATTTATGCCTATTCTTACTATTCCATTTATCCATGCAATACTCCGAGCCATTCATCCCACCGTCTAAAGCCAGTGGGATTTCTGGCTAAATTCTTTAAAAACTTATATTATCTCCCATTACAGGAATATGAACCTTTGCGCTCCTGTCCGCCTTGCTTAAACTATCACGCAACAGCTTTGCAAATTCTTCCTTGCCAGATTTCTCACCATGCACCAAATAAATCTTATTATATGGCATAGTGGTATATCTATCAAGCAATTCGCTCCTGCAAGCGTGACTTGAAAATGATGTAAGCTGCATTACATTAGCTCTGCTTCTCACACGCTCACCGTCTATTGTTACCCATTTCTTGCAATGCTGAATTTGATAAGCAACACTGTTTTCATCGCCTGCGTATCCACAGAGGCAGATGCGAGCGTTCTCGTTTGGTAATACAGATTTGAGCCAACTTACCACACGACCTGCTTTAAGAAAGTTGGAAGTCGTTATAACCACCTGCGAAGTTTTTAATTTCTGCCATTGCTGAGATTCTTCATAAGTATTGACCCACACGATATTCTTCCAAGAGATAACTTTCTTCCAAAGGTCATTATCCTTTTCTATAAGTTTATCCCATATATCGGTAATCTTCCTACCAAGTGGCGCGTCTATTATGATTGGGGTTGCAAATGTTTCATCTTCACCGTATATCTTATACAGCGTAGTTAATATATCCTGTAAACGATTAAGTGAGAATGAGCCAAATACAACTTTTTGCGTATCATGTTGGCAACACTGGTCAACAACGCACTTGATTTTTTCAATATCTTTAAGCCTATCTTTCTGTTTATGTGTCTTGTGACTTCCACCATAAGTACACTCACCAAGCACAATATCACAATAGGGCATAGGTTCACAAGGTAAAAGATATTCTTTATCTATGTCACTTCCAATGTCGCCGGTAAATCCTAAGACTTTGGTAGTTTCGCCAATTTTAAAACTCAGTCGCACCTGTGCTGCATTAACAATATGACTTGCGTGATAATAATGCAAAGTCAAATCGTCAAAAAGAACTATGTCCTCGCCAAACGGTAATTCAACCAAATGTTCAAGTGCAATCTCAATATCTTCTTGTGTGTATAAAGGTGTTGCGTTCATATCATAACGCTTTTCAAGTTTTACACAGTCGCTCTCAAATATTTTAAGACTATCTTCCCACATAATACGAGCAAGCAATTTATTGCCTTTGGGGATATAAACATTGCCACGATAACCACGAGCAAACAAATAGGGAACAAGCCCCACATGGTCTATGTGATTGTGAGATATTACAACAGCATCAAGACTGTCAAAAGGAATTTTATAATTCCTATGGTTGATCTTATACTGTTTAAGAATATCATCTCCACTCGTCTGATACAGACCTGCCTCTAACAATATCTGCTTATCATTATAGGTAATATACAACATTGAGCCAGTTACGCCTTCTGCGTTCATACCCGCAAACTCAATTTTAACTTTATCTTTCTTTGCCATGAGGGCACACCTCACTTCTCGCAATCACACTCATCGTGGTTGCACTCGCAAGACATATCTCCCATAAAGCCGAATATTTCCGCTATATCAATATCTTCGCCTATAATAGCATCAACAAATCCATTTTCTTTGCCTTCGTCAGCAAACCAATATGTGTCTGCTCTTGCTATACTTGAAAGATAATCTGCTGTAAGTTTTGTCTTATTTGCAATGAGCTTATTTACACGCTCGTCAACTTTGTCATAAAACTTAGCTGCGTCTTTTACCTTACTCGAAACATTGCTATCACAAGTCCAACCGTCGTGATATAAGAATGATGCGTTCTTAGTAGCAAGTCTCAAATCACACTGAGTAAAAATGTTGAACGCCATACTATATGCGTAGCCAATACATATTGCAATTACAGGCACACGACTCGCATTAATAGCATCGCATAAAGCAAGTCCGTCCATAACAGAACCGCCGCCAGAATTAATAATGAGTATAATAGGCTGCATATCTTCTGGTTCAAGACCAATATCAATGCCGTTTAATTTGTATATCTGCATTATTATCGTATGAAGTACATCTGAATTTACCTCGCCATCAAGATACATAATGCGATCCTGCATATCTTCAAGAACAAGTTTTTCACCAAGACCAATATTCATTACAGTTTGGATTCCGCCGCCCTGCAATTCCATAAGTTGTTCTGGTGTAATTTCTACATATCCTTCTGGGATTTCCTTTTCTATTGCTTCATCAACTTTTGTTTCTGGTTTCTTCTTAGCCATAAAACAATTCCTCACTTAAATTAAGTTAGTCATCCGACCACCTTTGTCATGCAAAGGATTTAGACCTCGCCGTATGTGAGTACGACCTTTGTGTTCTTGTTGAACTCGTCAAGCAGAGCAAGGATATAACGATCTTCTGCACACCAATACGTATGCCTGTGACTGCACTGTCTTGAAGTGCGTGTTATGCCTTCCTTGACTCCATTTGCTCTAAGGAACTCTGACTGCTCTTTTGTAATCTGAATCATAAATTTTCACTACTTTCTACTATAAGATTATCACAAATGCTTGACATAAACACGCATTTATGATATGATATAATGGGAGTATATATACTCTCCATATTCCCCACTATCTAAAAAAGAAAAAACGGCGTAATATAGCCGTTTCTCCCTTGTTAATTATTTTACTATCGTGCAAATTTAGCCGATTTTTTGCTTAAAATAGTCATAATCAAACAGTTTTACGCAGTTTTCGCTACTCTTTTTCGAGAGTTTATACTGCTCGTCAGAACTACTTCTTATCATTTCGTACAGGTCAGCGTTGCCTGTTGCAAACAATGTGTCAAAAATTGTTCTTGCATATCCAGCATTTTTATCCTTGTCTATCTCTCTCAAAAGCAAATACATTTCCACATCATTTAAGCGAATGTTTGCAATATAGTCTACGCAACGACCTCTAATTTCTGCAACTTCTTTGGTTGTGAGTTTCTTTTCGTCCTTAGTCTTATCGGCATATCCAACATAAGCACTCTGTATACTTTCTCTCATACTCTTAATTTTGTTTATAATCTCGTAAACCTTATTGTAAAGGCGAGAGTTTGCCTTTCGCCAATCTACATCTATAGGCTTAATAATCTCGCAGAACGGCAGATTTTTTGCTTCAATCTTATCGGCTCTGAATTTATCAATTGCCTTCTGAAGATAATCCATAGATGTTTCAAACTGCCTATAATGCTGATTAGGATTAAGCGTATATCCGTTTCCGAGGGTGATGTTACGAAAGAAAAGCGGTTTTGTGAATCTCTCCTTACCATTAATATCCGTATAGATGCCATATCTGTCTTTAAGGACAGTAAGCATTTTCGATGTATCAACATCAAACATCTTCTTGGCGCGGTCAATCTCTGCCCCACTTGCAGCACTAAGTATACAAATATCATCATACAATTTGTGCTGATGTAGAATTGCTTCTTCGTTTGGAACACCTTGTTTAACTTCATCATAAATACGTTCCCACATTATTGAATTAAGATACTGCGATTCATTAACAATTTGACCGATGAGATTCACACTTGTGTTTATATCAAGTTGTGCCTTTGACTTTGCATCGTAAGTCCATTGAATTTTCTTTGCCTCAATGAAACTTGTAGGAACTCTAAACTTATCGTAATTTTTCTTAGCGGCATTTATAAGGGTTTCATTATCGGTGAGTAATATACAATCTGAGTCCATGTCCGCGCCTTGAAGCCTCTGCAATATGTTTTCATTGATACTGTTAATATGCACGACTTCTTTGCTTGAAACTAAATATCTATCATAAAGCTCATTTGCCACATTGGTTGTAAGTAAAACATCGCCCGAATTTATATGAGGCGATCTTGTGCCAAGCAAAGTCTTGCCGCACTCGAATCTCTTTGTGTGGATATGCCCCACGCCCAAGACACTCTCACCTTTAAACGTACCAATAGTAGCTTGCAACATTTCAATACCATTGCCAATCAGAGTTTCATAATTGCCACTAATCCAAATATGCCCCCTGCGGTATTCTTTAAGCATAGACTTTACAAGTTCTTTGCGGAAGTTGTCATACAACTTTGTTTCCACAAACTTGCTATTCATACCTATTACCTTCATTATAATTTCATCACGCGTCAGACAAGGCTCGTCATTATCTGCTAAAGCGTAGGGGTATTTCAGATGATAACGCATTACCGCAGGGTCTTTGCGGATAAGATTAAGGTAATCAAAGTTGGGCTTGAGTAACGCCTGTATATCTTCACGAGTCAGTTGCAAAGAATTGAGTAACTGATAATGGCATTGAACCATTCTACCGTCAAGATACTTAGTAGGCTTTTCGTACTTCACTATTCCGAAAGTCGGATAAAGATTGTCGAGCCATTGCTCTAACGTGCCAAACTTTACATACTTAATACTGGACGGAGTAGTAATGAGTTTAATATCCTCTATACAGGTCGCTCTCGTATAACCTTTAAGCTGTGAAACTTCTGTAATGCCATTATCTCTAAACCAATCTTGTATTCTTGCCTTAAAGCAAGCACTCTTAAAGAAACGGTTGCGGAGCAAAAGCATTGTTCTATCAGAGTAATGCTCACCATACATACTAACATCTAAAAGGCTTTGTCCGTCCCAAATACTGTTCTTTATCTTGGCTCGTTCCTCTTTGGCAACAAAATCTTCACCTTCACCATAGACCGCCACAACATCATCTTCAAACTCGGACTCATAGTCATCAATGACAAGTATATTTTCAGGGCGTATCTCAAGAGTGTCAATGCAACTACTGGAAGGTAACGAGATATAAGCTTCAAATGCAGCGAGGTCAATCTTGTCGCCCTCTTTAATCTTTAAGCCACACAACTCCCATTTGTGCATTGCAGGATAAAGGTTCTCGTCTATAAAGAGACACTTGCCAACACGACTACTGCCTGACGATCTTTTGTAGCGCACATACTTTATGCCGTTACAGATAAATCCGTTTTCGTAGAGGTCGAAGCGAAGCTCTCCACGACTCATAAGTGTTGGTATGCTCTTGCCAAGCTTTATTTTGTGATTAGTTTCATCGTACACAAAATACTTCGGTACGCCGTCCCACACCACGACTTCATCTTCTGTAACATCGCCAACCTTTACACCAATACAGATTCCGTCCTTATAGAATGTTCTGTCACCATACTTACCAATCTCTTTGATGTCTGCCATGCCATATCCATCACGCACATATATGTCCCCATGACGATTCCACTCTTTATAAGCCAAGTCAAAATCTACATTGATAACACGCTGAGTAAATTCCTTACCCAAATCCTTATCAAAGAAGAATGAACTACGGTTGTGGTAATGCTGATATGCAACTTCACGAAGCTTCATAAGATCAAGGCTAAAGTCAAGTGTATTCTTCCATCGTTTGAGATTGGTGTTGGTATGTCCGAGAACCACACCTTTATCATCCACTACGGGATTAACCAATCTCTTGGCTGCATAAAGGTCTTTTGCCTCACATGAAAGTATGTATACAGAATTTGTGTTCAAGCAACTGCCCCCTTCAAAAAGTTAAGTTGATTATCAAGATATGAATAATACCAATCGTATCCTTTTTTAGCTATCTTCCAGCGTTCAATCGGTATTCTGTATAATGAGATATTATGTCTCTTACAATACTCGTTCTTTCTTTTATCTCTCTCTTGTCCGTCTGCCCAACACTCGTTGGAGCTTCTATGAGTCTCATCGTCTATCTCTACAAGAAATAATAATTTATCATTATTATCTAATATTGCGAAATCAAACCTATATGGATTTCCATTTTCACCTATTAAATCATCAAACTTGTATTGAGTGGTTACATTAAAGTTATTATTAACAAACCAATCCCATGCCGTCTTTTCATTAATACTCATACTACAAACATTACACCATTTACCTTTAATCAAATTAACAGGTGTAATATTCCACTCGTGATTATGTTTTAGACATCTTACTCTCATGGGCGTATCAGCATTTACATATGGCGTTACGATTTCACCACCTTTTTCTTTAACCAACATGGCAATGCGTTCAGCAAAATTACCTTTCCTACCACAACAATATGGACAACCATGTTTGCCACTAAACAATGAGTCAGCCGTTGATTCAAATGCTGGATGTTCTGGATTGTCACACTTAAAATGATAAACTGTTTTGGCAGAAACCCATTCCTTTTCAAGAACTTTCCCATTCCAAGTCTTACAATATTCAACAAGACGATTATACAAATCCTCTTTTGACATCTTATGGGCATTCGCCGTTGCTATCGACTTCTTTTCCTTTTTGCACTCTTTGCATGGATTAAAAGCTCGGTCAAACACATTTTTGGCGACCATTGTTTTAACCGTATCACCATGTTTCTCACAATGGTAACAGATTGTTATTGGTCTTTCCTTTCCTTGATACTCACTAAGTATTTCTACCTTGTCTCCATACTTAGTCCTGACCTTTTCAAAATATCTTTCTGTTTGTATCTTCGCCAACCCCATCACTCCTTATTAAACCTAAAGAATTTACCATTAACCCCATACCAATCAAAATCCCATTCTCCGTCTGTTTCTACGGTATATGTCACTGACTTAGGTACAGTCCACATAGGAAGTCCCATGCTATCATGACAAGTTTTCTCCGTGACATCTTGTTTAACTGACACAAACCTTAACCGCGACCTATCGACCTTCTTAACCGAAACCTTCAACCTTCAATTCCTCCCTTATCGTTAATTTGTTGCTTTGTCTACACAAAATCCTACCGAATATTTATGGTATTTTCACATATCTTCTTTACAATGTCTGTAAATAACTTACCATTATCATCTATAAATCCACTATTATATCTCGCCCACACCTGAGACACGATATCAGGCGGCTCAGTTTGCAACTCCCTTTCAAGATTTATATACCGCAACCGGCATATTATCCTTCTATCTTCTACAGGCAATTTACGGTAGCCACGCTTTTCAATTTTATAATACAAAGTTCTGGCATAAGATGGTTGTTCCTCAGAAATTTTCTTCCAATAATCCAACCACGCATCTTCACTTATAAACCATTTACGCTTATAGCCACCATATATACCCTCAGTAAAGCAAACTCGCACAGCAGTTTCTCGATGTTCAAACATAATTTTATATTCCTCTTTCTGATGTTTGCTCCAATCTGATTGCCACCCTATATAATAATATCCGTCTGCGTCTTTCCACACATTGACCTTGCCAACTTTGAATTGCACTTTGCCACATAACTTTTTAACTTCTTTTAAAGATAATAGCCAACCACATTTTTTCTCAGGAACAGGATTCAAATACATATCAACAAACTCCTGCGCCGTACACATACTCCAAAGACAAGGTTCTATAAGTCGCCCACCACTTCTACGAAACTGTACTATATCATAATACTGACCGTCCGATTCATCCTTGCTGATTCTGTAGACACAGTAACTCGCCCCACAGTTAATTTCTCGGTATTCTCTGCCTTTAGCATCTCTGCGTATTATCGGTAAAGCAGTCAGTTTATTAAACAACTCTTGCGGATAAGGGAGAGGAGTAATATCACTTCCCTCATCCATAGTATCTAAGTACTTATCTTTGACTTGCTCCGCCGTGTCTCCATACAGCATAAATGGTTTACCTAAATAAGTTACCTGCCATCTTTTCATATTTAATACCCCTTGCACATTTCTCGCAACTTTTTCTCTATTCGTTCCAGCTCGCTAATATAATCCCTGATAGTCCGTATCTGCCCATCAGCCACTTTCTCCCTCACAAGTATCTCCGCCAGTCTCCGTAGCATCGCTGTTACTGTCTTAAAGTAGCCGACTTCCTCACGCTTCTCAACCATGTGAACCACCCGTCGTCTAAAGCCAGTGGGATTTCTGGCTAAATTCTTTAAAACAAGATTTCGTAAATCGTCGTGTCGTGGTACTTCCCACCAAAATATCCACTTTGATGTAATCTACCCGCCACTCTACCGTTACTGTATCGCTTTATCATGCGCTCATAAAACTTATTTACAGGATTGTCCGACCAAGCCCAAAACTCAGCTCTGCGTATACCTTGCGTCACCATATCTTCTATGCGATGAACACAGTCTCTAAGGAACATCGTATTATTATCGGCAAAACCTATAAGACCAAAGTTGTACAGACTACGGGCTTGCCAATCAATTTGATACGAGAAGTAACCGTCTACATTGCCGTCCTTATCTAAGTGAACAAAGTCGTGGCGAGTCTCATTGTTGTCGGGTGGAGTAACCTCGTAGGCAGAGCCACTAAAATAGTAGTTGTATTTAGGGTTGTACCAACATTCTACCAACTTGCGTTTCAGTTCTTCCCTATATAACTGTGCTGGGTAAAGCATTTAATTCCACTCCCTTTGATATTCGTACCACGACTGGCAGCCCTGATAGGTGTCGTAAGCGTCGTAGTCGCTCTGTATGTTATCCGTATACACATCAGCACACGGTTCTGTTAGAGTCTGCCTGTAAGCTATGTACTCATCCACTGTTTACACCTCCTTATCTATAATTTGTTTCCTTGTTAGGGGACAGAAAAAGATTATCAACTCTTTTCATTTTTATTATAACACTAATTTCTTTATTTGTCAAGAGTTTTTTGAATTTTCATAAGAAATTCTTGAAATTATTTGCGAAGCTTCTAATTTTGTTAGCCAAGAAAAGTTAATATCATCCAAATATTCCTTACAGTTTTTCTTTATAAAGGCAATTTGTTTATCAGAAGCGTGTTCTCTTGCCCAACCTCGTGAAGCTCTTGAGTCCCAGATATTCTTACTATCATTATAATTTCTTTCAAGGAACTTGCGAGTTTTATCAAAGGCTTCTTGAATAGGTATTGATCTACCAGTTGCTTGTGAAATTACATTACCCATAACATCGGGGCAGGGGATTGTTATTCTTCTGCCATTAGGTAGATTGCATATAAATGATCCGTCTGGCATACGGCAATAATTAACATTACGCAAATTATACCCTTGTTCTTCTCCCCAAAGCCGCACATTCTCAATACTCTTTATCCAAACCTTTGGAGTATCTGTAAGCCTATCAATTACTTCACCGAGTTTAAGTAAATCACCCTCGACCTTATTACGCTTATTCTTGTCGAGCACACTAATATCAAGTCCAAGTAGCGATGGAGCTGTACATAAATCTCTTTTGCCTGTAACACCCACACAGTCGATAAGTTTTAATTTGTCTTTGCCCTCACACAGCCTTAGACCACGCCCCACCATTTGAGCATACAAAGCATCTGACTGAGTAGGTCTTGCAATGATAACCGTTTCAACTAAAGGCAAATCAGTCCCCTCGGTGAATATCATACAATTAACAATGCAGGGGATTTTTCTCTCAGTAAATTTCTTTACAATTTCTGATCTGTTAGGAGTTTGAGCCGTAACTGCAACCGCACCTTTGATTTTCTTAGCAATGGCTTCTGCGTGTTTAACAGACGAAGCAAATATGAGAGTTGCACCTTTGGCATATTTACTATAAACCTCTGCAATTGCTTTCTCCGTACCTTCCATTTGTTTCGCAAGCTCATCTTGTGCAAAGTCACCTTGCCTCGTATGGACATTGGTAAGGTCATAACCTATATCAACACGCTTGCAATCAATATCACTCAAATACTTATTCTCAATACCCCAGCGCAGATTTCGCTCAAAGACAATCTCATCAAAAACATCGTTAAGTCTCACCTTATCTCCGCGATTTGGAGTTGCTGTGAAGCCAACCACTTGCCTTGCCTTGAAATGATTAAGTATTGTCCGATATGATTTAGCTGCGGCATGATGCGCTTCATCAACAACAATAGTATCAAATTCATCGCCTTTAAACTTGCCAAGTCTGCGGATAAGAGACTGTACCGAAGCAGACACAACTTCTTCTCCATTCGATTTCTCGTCAGCCATTTCTACGCCGGTAGGACAATCAAAGTATTTCAAAGGCTGATGAACAAGTTCCTCACGGTGAGACAATATCAACATACGCCCCTGACGCTTCATATGAGTGAACACGATGGTTTTACCTAAACCTGTGCTCATCTGCACAAGCCAACGTCCTGAACCTTTCTTCTCAATAACATCAATACACTCCTGCTGATAATCACGAAGTTTCATTATCAAACACCTCTCTATCCTCTAATAAGAAATTTTGCATAAGCGTAGTTGCTTCTGTAGGTGTGATACAATATCCTTGATAAAACTGAGGGTTGATAGCAATAAACCTACGAGTTTCACCATTCTTTACATCTTGAAGCATCTTTATCACACTTCTACTATCACCATTCTTATCAATAAATGACAGCTTGAACAAAGTATTCACCACTCTTTTTTCATGCGTATCATCTAATCCAAGAATCCAACACATTTCTTTTGCAGTTAGCCATTTTATCTTATCTCTATTAGTTTCTTCTGGGTTAGAACAAAATACATTATATGTTGAATTAATATAAGGAATAAGCCTATAAAGATAAGCTAAATATCTATGGGACTTTGTAGTAGTATGCTCATACATATATTTAACCGCCCCGTCAAAAATTTTCATAGCAGACATATCTTGTTTAGCTCTTTTCCCCATTTTACCTCGTTTAAATTTATCACACACGACAAGTTTACCATCTTCTTGTTCTACAATAATTCCGGTTTGCATTAAGTTGTTCCAAAATTCTTCAAACCACTGTTTTGTTAAACCAATAACTTTCTTAACGTCATCTTTTTTCATAACTCTATATGGAACACTTGCACTTTCCCTTATCGCTAAATAGTCCCTATCATAAGGAAGATATGTCATCAAATAAATAATTCTTGACAACATGGCATCAGAAATTTCTGGAAAGTAATCTTTTTCTGGATAATATAAACTCCAAAAGAATTTGCCACACTCACATCTTACAAAAAATTTTTGTTGTGCCTTGTTTTCGAGTATTTCTTTTTTTCTCTTCTTTTGGTTGGGACTTTCTATTGTAGAACCGCCCTCTACTTCACCTATTACTTCTCCACTCACCTTGCCCACTAAATAACAATCTTCTTTATCTTTAGTTGTCATTTACATTACCACCTTTCAAAATTGTTTCACAAAACGTTTCACAGAATACACTTTAGCATACTAAAGAGCCTGTTTTTGCCGAAAAACCGTGCCACTAACTTTTCAAAACCCCCCTTTTTTTCGCCACTAACTTTTCGCTATTTTTTTTACGAAATGGCTATATATAGCCAAAAACGTCAACCGAGACACACTTGCGTTTCTTAGCTATTAAATTCCTACCAACTCTCAAAATTACTCGGATAGAATTAAGACTAACTCCCCTTGATGAGTTCAAGGGGCTGGGGGATTAGACAATCCATTATCCCTTACTCCTATTATATCATATTAATTTCTATTTGTCAAGCCTTTAAAGAAAAAAGTTTCCCTTACTGTAATAGTAGCCGTGAGTTCTTCGGCAACGCCACTAAAAAGAAAAATATTTTTCTCCTAAAGGTCGCCCCAACTCGTTCTGTAACGGCGAGATTCAGAGTTGCCACTGCTCCCCAAAAGTCCGAAAGGACGAGAGAGGAAGTCGCCATTCGCCTCGTTGCCCCATTCTAAGCCTAAAAGTGGCAGTTTTGTCGGGATTTGCTCCGCAATTGCTGGGATTTGTATTCTCTCTTAAAGGCTATTTACTGGGATTTGTCCGAAATTTGAGACGATGAAAAATGGGGTGGTTTTTGTCGGGAGGTCGTAGAAAATGGTGGTGAGTGAGATTGAACACCTTACCCCTATCGGTGCTGCCGGATCAGTCTCCAAAATGTAAAATATCCCCGGATATATACAGCCCGTAAAAGGCTATAAATAGCTAAAAAGTTAAACAATCGTTTTGTCCAAATGCAATTGTTTTAATATCTATTTTATTAATATCTCTTTAATACTTCAAGCTCCGAAGCTTCGAGATCATCCACCTAAAGTGTAAACTGTTTTTGCTTTACAGGTATGCAAAGTAGTTTTAGTTTACAGTTCGCAAAATTATAATTGACATATGTCAAGAACGTTTTTAACGTTCACATTACCATATATCACAGTCACATAACTTTATATTACAGTCACATTATCATATATCAAGTTCACGCTAACACAAAAAGAGTTCAAATGAACCTATCAACTAAATGAGCAGTAGCGACTATTTGCCGATATACAGGCAAGAACGCCCCGAAATCAGCCTCGATCATCTTCGCCGATCTTCGCCCTGAAAAGTCCGAATTATAGGCAACTGAATCCGTTATGATGTCTCTAAGTGTATAAGCCGCATGAATTTATACGCGGAGTACAGAATAATAAATGAGCAGTAGCAAGCCGTGATCCCGTATAAATGCCGATATACTGCACCATACAGCAAAACAATAAATGACAGTTTGCGCCTATTTTCCGTTTATGTCGAATTACTGTTTAAAATGCGCGTGAACGCGTTTTGAGAGCATAGGCAATATAATTATACTATGAATTGAAGAACGCCAAAAAACGGTATTTAAAACGCTCTGAGAGCATGACAACTATTTTTAGTTTACGGCGTTCAATACTGGGCGCGATCTCAAATTTGCCGTATATAATGTATTATAATATAAGGGCTATGCAATATGTACAAATTCTGATAAAGTTTTTGTGCAAAAGGTAGAAGTCACTAAAAGGGTATTGACTTTAAGTGAAATATGTGGTATAGTATAATCACAGCAAGGGACACAGAGAACGAAAAGTCAACGGGGGTACAGAGTTGAAAACGAAGTTGACGAGGTTCAAAAGTCACTTGAAGAATAGCACAAAAGTTAAAATAAAAAAATATCTAAAAAGGTATTGACAAATCAAAAATAATGTGCTATACTATAATCACAGCAAGGGACGAAGTACAAAGACTGTAAGAGTCAATGGAAGTCACTTGAAAAGAATCGATTGAAAGTTTAGAGCTTGAAAAAGCTTGACAGAAAACAAGGTTGATTCAAAAGTGCTTAAACCTCTATACGACAGATGGTTAAGAGGGGCGAAGCGGATCTACGGATACTTAATCAGCCAAAGCACAAAGCAACTTGAAAATTGAATATAGTTGAAACGGTTTTGAAAAGTGATCCGCACAAAAAACTTGTCTCATGAGGTGAAATAAATACGCTGTTTGGTCGGCGTTATAAAAGCCCTACTAATTAAAACAGTTGACGTTGAAAAGATAGATACGTCATTAAATAAATATAAGCGGTATTCTGAAAAGTTTACCGCGTATATACTTCAATCAACTGCAATGATGTTGTGAGAAGTACCAATGATAAAACAATAATTTTAAAAGGAGGTCATTTTATGACAAATTACAATTATTTAGAGGCTATGACAGCGGACGTTCTCGATTATATCGAGGAAAATATTGACTTAACATCATTCACGGACGCGGACGAACTGGAGGCACATCTCAATA
>Ga0256406_1000527_pt1 | contig 69137 bp, 56 predicted proteins | sample RumenRJG_03DNA_FD_185986 | JGI IMG/M metagenome (GOLD analysis project Ga0256406, IMG submission 185986) | Bovine rumen microbial communities from Lethbridge, Alberta, Canada - RJG_03 | ecosystem: Host-associated > Mammals > Digestive system > Stomach > Rumen | place: Canada: Alberta | collected... | reverse complement strand
CGGCCATCCCGCTGATGATCTGGATTCCCCTTGAGGCCAGCGCGCTTCCGAATTCCGCGGCGATCCGGTGACCGTACGGGCTGCACATCCGCGATCCGATGATCGCACAGGCTGGCTGGTCGTCGCGAGGCAGATCCCCGATGAAGTAGAGGGCGTGCGGCATGGAGGGAAGTCCCTTCAGGCGGTCCGGCCAGTCTGTGTCGGTGTCCCGGATACACCGGACTGCAGGGTGAAAATCCGCGGACGCGCTGTCGGCGAATGCATTTCTTTCTTCTGTCATTTCGCTGATCCCTTTCGATTATGTTCTGCGGCGGGTGACTCACGGATACGGATTTCTCCCGGTCCGGCGCAGCTTCCGCGTTTCCCTTCTGCTGCGTTTATGATAGCATACGGTAGACCAGCGCTTCCTCTGCGTGCCTTCCGAGTATGACATCCGAGCCGTCCAGATCGGCGATGGTGCGCGCAACACGAAGCACCCGGTGGTATCCGCGGGCGCTGAGCGCAAAGCGCCGGAAGGACGAGGAAAGAATCCGTTCCGCCTGCTCATCCGTCACGCAGAATTCGGGGATCCGGCCGGCCGGAATCTCCGAGTTGAAATGCCAGGAGACGGACGCAAAACGGTCCGCCTGGATCAGCCGCACGGTCTCCGCTCTCTTCCGCATGGAAGAAGAGGATTCGCCGTCCGGCGAGCGGGCGGTCAGGTCGTCATAGCTTACCGGACTCAGCTCGATGCACAGATCGATCCGGTCGAGCAGCGGTTTTGAGATCCGCCCCATGTAGGACCGGATGTCCGCCTGCGTGCAGGTGCAACGGCTGAGATCCGGGTAATAGCCGCAGGGGCAGCGGTTCATCGCGGCCAGCAGGAGAAAGCTGGCCGGAAAGCGGAAGCTGCCGGTCGCTCTTGAGATGACGATTTCCCGGTCCTCCAGGGGCTGCCGTAGAATTTCCAGGGCCTGCCTTGAGAATTCCGGCATTTCGTCCAGAAAGAGCACGCCTCTGTGAGCCAGTGTGATTTCGCCGGGGCGCGGAATCTTTCCGCCGCCGGCCAGCGCCTGAGGCGAGATGGTGTGATGGGGATGGCGGTAAGGCCTTCTCCGGATGACCGGGTGTTCCGGGTCCAGCAGACCGGCGATGCTGTAGATCTGCTCGATCTCCAGCTGTTCGTCTCCGGTCAGCCGGGGTAGGATGGAGGGGACGCGGCGGGCGATCATGGTCTTGCCCGATCCGGGCGGCCCGGCGAGCAGCAGATTATGAAAGCCGGCGGCCGCGATCAGGGCGGCCCGTCTGGCGAAGGACTGGCCGCGTATATCCCGGAAATCCGGCGCCGTCCCTTCCTCATCGCCGCTGTCCTTTTCTTCGGGGAGAGGCGGCGCCGTTCCGTTCCGGAGGTATTCGACGGCCTCGTGGATGGTCTTTACCCCTACTACCGTGATGCCGTCTACGGAAAGAGCCTCGCGTGTATTGCCGGAAGGAACGATCAGTGCGCGCAGGCCTTCCTTCCGTGCACGGATCGCGATGGGAAGGACGCCGCTGATCGGATTGACGCCTCCGTTCAGACTGAGCTCTCCGACGGCCATCAGACCGTCCAGCGAGGAGGCGGGGATCTGTCCGGCCGCAGCGATGACGGTCAGGGCGATGGGGAGATCATAGAGAGAGCCGCTTTTCGGCACATCGGCCGGGGAGAGGTTGACCGTGATCCGGCGCGCGGGAAGCGTGATCCCGCTGTTGCGGAAGGCCGTACGGATCCGGTCCTCCGATTCCCGGATCTGCGCGCTCAGATAGCCGACCATGACGAAGCAGGGAAGACCGTCGCTGATGTCGGCCTCTACGGTGATCGGAAGGATATCAAGGCCGAAGACGGCGGCGGAGCGGATGCGGTTGTACATTTTCGTCACCTCGCAGGAAGGAGAGCGGCGGCTCCCCGGATGTGCATGGAGTATAGCCTTCCGCTTCATTCCTGTCTATAAGAGTGCGACGATTCGATCCGATATGATTAATATTCGGATAAAAAATGATATCGGAAGCGGACAGAGGCGGCAAAATCGTCTTGCACGCCTTTTCCTTTTGCTGTATAGTTTCTAGGACTGAAATCAAGCAGGAATGAGATGGAGGCACGTGTTGGCAAAGAATCTGGTCATCGTGGAGTCGCCGGCCAAGGTGAAGACGATCCGTAAGTTTCTCGGCTCGCGCTACGATGTGGAAGCGTCCATGGGCCATGTCCGGGATCTGCCGAAGAGTCAGCTCGGCATTGACGTGGAACATGACTTTGAACCGAAATATATCACGATCCGCGGGAAAGGAGATCTGCTTGCCAGACTCCGCCGTGAAGCGAAGAACGCGGATCATGTGTTTCTCGCGACCGACCCCGACCGGGAGGGAGAGGCGATTTCCTGGCATCTTGTCACGGCGCTGAATCTCGATCCGAAGAAGATGCGCCGGATCACCTTCAATGAGATCACGAAAAACGCGGTTCGTACCTCCCTCAAGAATCCCCGGGACATCGATATGAATCTTGTCAACGCCCAGCAGGCGCGGCGCGTGCTTGACCGTCTCGTGGGCTATGAGATCAGTCCCGTCCTCTGGAAAAAGGTGAAGCGCGGGCTTTCCGCCGGCCGGGTCCAGTCGGTGGCGCTCCGGATCATCGCACGGCGGGAGAAGGAGATCGCGGACTTCATTCCGTCCGAGTACTGGACGCTTGACGCCCTGCTTCAGGTTCCCGGACAGAAGAAGCCGCTGGAGGCGAAGTTCTTCGGGACGGACAGGAAGATGACCGTCTCCTCGAAGGAAGAAATGGACCGTATTGTCCGGGAGCTGGAGCAGGCGGATTTTACTGTTTCCGAGCTCCGCAAGGGAGAACGGGTGAGGAAGCCGCCGCTTCCCTTCACGACGAGCACGCTTCAGCAGGACGCCTCGAACCGGCTCGGCTTCTCGACATCGAAGACGATGCGTGTCGCCCAGCAGCTCTATGAAGGCGTTGATCTCGAAGGCGAAGGAACGGTCGGTATCATCACATACCTGCGCACCGACTCCACGCGTGTCGCAGGCGAGGCGGAGACGGCGGCCGAAGCCTTCATCACGGAGCAGTACGGAGCGGAATACTACGGACATCCGCAGGGAACGAATCGTAACCGCAACGCCCAGGACGCCCACGAGGCGATCCGGCCGACAGACATCCGGCGGACACCGGCCTCCGTCCGTGATTCGCTGTCGAGAGAACAGTTCCGCCTGTATCAGCTGATATGGCGCCGGTTCGCGGCCAGCCGTATGGCCGCGGCCGTCTATGACACCGCCCAGGTGAAAATCGCGGGCGGGCCGTATACGTTTACGGCTTCCGCGTCGCGGATCCGTTTCGCGGGGTTCCTTGACGTCTATGCCGCGGAGGATGAGGAGAAGAGCGCCTCCGGCATGATGCTGAAAAATCTTGAGAAAGGGATGAAGCTGGAGATGACGGAGCTTCGGCCGGAGCAGCACTTCACGCAGCCTCCGGCTCATTTTACGGAGGCATCCCTTGTCCGGACACTTGAGGAGAAGGGAATCGGACGTCCCAGCACATACGCGCCGACGATTTCCACGATTCTCGCCCGGCATTATATCACCAAGGAGCAGAAGAATCTCTATCTGACAGAGCTGGGCGAGGTGGTCGACGGCATCATGCTGAAGGCATTCCCCCAGATCGTCGATGAGAATTTCACGGCCAACCTTGAGACGCTGCTGGACGGCGTCGCGATGGGACGGGTTGACTGGAAAACCATCGTGCGCAATTTCTACCCGGATCTGGAGGAAGAGGTCAGCCGGGCAAAGGAAGAACTCGCCGAAGTGAAGATCGAGGACGAGGAGACCGATGTGGTCTGCGAAAACTGCGGACGGCATATGGTGATCAAGTACGGTCCGCACGGCAAGTTTCTCGCGTGCCCGGGATTTCCGGAGTGCCGGAACACCAAACCGTACTTCGAGAAGGTCGGCGTCCGGTGTCCCCTGTGCGGCGGTGAAGTGGTGCTGAAGCGGACCCGAAAGGGACGCCGGTACTACGGCTGTGAAAACAACCCCGCCTGTACGTTTATGTCGTGGTCAATGCCGGTGGAAAAAAGCTGTCCGAAATGCGGCCATTATATGATCAGAAAGGGCAGCAAGATCGTGTGCTCGGATCCTTCCTGCGGTTATTCGGAAGATGTCTGATAATTTCAAAATAATTCTGAATCGACTTGTATGATCTGACTGTTTATGCTATAGTCGAATTGTCAAATTGGATCGGTCAGAGTGGATATTTGCAGAACCAGTCAGCCTTGGACGCGGCGGCACGCGGCTTCGACACGCCGGACCGGACGCTCTTCCTGTCCGTCGGAAGGGAGATGCAGGTCTTCCGGTGCGCGGGGCAGGCCCTTCCGGTGTCCGCGGACGACGCAATACAGCCGGCAGGACCGGACGGCACGTCTTCGCATCCCGGTCAGACGGATTCAGTTAGAAAGGAGTGAACATGAGCGTACAGCTGCTGGACAAGACACGAAAGATCAATAAGCTGCTGCATAACACGAGCACATCGAAGGTTGTGTTCAATGACATCTGCTCCGTGCTCGTCGAAACGCTTTCCTCCAACATTCTTGTCATCAGCAAGAAGGGCAAGGTGCTCGGAGTCGGCAAGTGCGAGGGCGTGGAAGAACTCAGCGAGATGATCACCAGCGAGATCGGAAGTTTTGTGGACAGTCTGCTGAATGAGCGTTTTCTCGGCGTGCTCTCCACCAAGGAAAATGTGAATCTGGCGACACTGGGCTTCACGGGAGAGGGCGTGGAGCACTATACGGCCATTATCAACCCGATCGAGATTGCCGGCGAACGCCTCGGAACGGTGTTCAGCTACCGCTCCTCAGCGCAGTATGACATCGATGACATCATCGTCAGCGAGTACGGGACGACTGTGGTCGGACTGGAGATGATGCGGTCCGTTGATGAGGAGAATGCAGCCGAAACCCGGAAGCATCAGGTGGTCAAGTCCGCCTTCTCCACACTGTCCTTCTCCGAGCTCGAAGCCATCATTCATATTTTCGATGAGCTGGACGGCAATGAAGGAATCCTGGTTGCCAGCAAGATCGCGGACCGGGTCGGCATCACCCGTTCCGTGATCGTCAACGCGCTGCGGAAGTTCGAGAGCGCCGGCGTGATCGAGTCCCGTTCCTCAGGAATGAAAGGCACCTATATCAAGGTGCTGAATGATTATATATTTGATGAGCTTGATGAGATCAAGCTGCATCGGGCAAAGAAATAAGCAGGAAAACGGTCCGGCCCGCTGTGCTCGGGCCGGATCGTTTCCGAAGGCATACAGCAAAAGAGGCTGCCGTTACAGGAGCCGGAACCGCGACAGAATACGGGATCATCTTCGGATTCCCGCAGAAAGCGCTGTCCGTGTCCGGTGCGGCAGTCTTTTTTGCTGCCCGCGAAGGCGGATTCAGGCCGATACATCCGCCGCAGTCCGCCGGATTCCGGATCTTGCAGCGGCAGGGACCGCCGGAGCGGGAAGACGGACAGCCGCTGCACAATTTTTATGAAAATGGCTTGACATCCGGAAAAGCAGGTCGTATATTATGTCCTAGATGTTAGCACTCCAATAAATCGAGTGCTACCAAGATAGAAAATCTGAATTGTTTCTATAAAAAGGAGGCAGATTTTTATGAAGTTAGTACCGCTTAGCGACAGAGTCGTTCTGAAGGAACTCGAAGCTGAGGAGACGACCGCATCCGGAATCGTACTTCCGGGTCAGGCAAAGGAAAAGCCGCAGCAGGCTGAAGTAATCGCGGTCGGACCGGGCGGTGTCGTTGACGGCAAGGAAGTCGTCATGAATGTCAAGGTCGGGCAGAAAGTTATCTATTCCAAGTACGCGGGCACTGAAGTGAAGCTGGGCGAAGACAAGTATGTCGTTGTCAGACAGAACGATATTCTCGCTGTTGTGGAAGAGTAAATAAGGGAGGCTTACGGATATGGCAAAGCAGATTAAGTACGGTATTGAGGCAAGAGAGGCTCTTCTTGCCGGTGTCGATAAACTGGCGGATGTAGTCCGTGTGACGCTTGGACCGAAGGGCAGAAACGTTGTGCTTGAGAAGTCCTACGGCGCCCCGACGATCACCAACGACGGCGTGACGATCGCAAAGGAGATCGAGCTGGAGGACGGGTTTGAGAACATGGGCGCGCAGCTGATCCGCGAGGTCGCTTCCAAGACCAACGATGTGGCAGGCGACGGCACCACGACCGCGACGGTTCTGGCTCAGGCGATGGTTCACGAAGGAATGAAGAACCTCGCGGCCGGCGCCAATCCGATCATCCTGAGAAGAGGCATGCAGAAGGCAACGGATGCGGCGGTCAAGGCCCTTGTTGATATGAGCAAGCCGGTCAGCGGAAGAAAACAGATCGCACGTGTCGCGGCTGTCTCCTCCGGTGACGATGAGGTCGGCGAGATGGTGGCGAACGCGATGGAGAAGGTTTCCAAGGACGGCGTCATCACCATCGAGGAATCCAAGACAATGCAGACCGAGCTCGATACCGTTGAAGGCATGGAGTTCGACCGCGGCTATATTTCCGCTTATATGTGCACGGACACCGAGAAGATGGAAGCCCGTCTGGAGGATCCGTACATCCTGATCGTCGACAAGAAGATCAGCAATATTCAGGATCTGCTTCCGGTGCTTGAGCAGATCGTGAAATCCGGTGCTCAGCTCCTGATCATCGCCGAGGATGTCGAGGGTGAGGCGCTGACGACCCTGATCGTCAACAAGCTCCGCGGAACCTTCAACGTGGTGGCAGTCAAGTCTCCGGGCTACGGCGACAGAAGAAAGGATATGCTGAAGGATATCGCGGTTCTGACCGGCGGTGTCGTTGTCTCAGACGAGCTCGGCATCGATCTCAAGGATGTCACGATGGATCAGCTCGGACGCGCGAAGTCCGTCAAGGTGACCAAGGAGAATACCGTCATCGTTGACGGCGAGGGAGACAAGAAGGCAATCGCTGACAGGGTTGCTCAGATCCGCAACCAGATTCAGGAGACCAAGTCCGACTTCGATCGTGAGAAACTGCAGGAGAGACTGGCCAAGCTGGCCGGCGGCGTAGCCGTCATCCGTGTCGGCGCTCCGACCGAGACCGAGATGAAGGATAAGAAGTACCGTATGGAGGACGCGCTGAACGCGACCCGTGCGGCTGTGGAGGAAGGCATTGTCGCCGGCGGCGGCAGCTCTTATGTCCATGCGGCTGAGAAGCTGAACGAGCTGGTATCCGGCCTGAAGGGCGATGAGAAGACCGGTGCGGAGATCGTGCAGAAGGCGCTGGAAGCTCCTCTGTACAGAATCGCGGTCAACGCAGGCAAGGAAGGCGCCGTGATCGTCGATAACGTGAAGAAGGCGAAGAACGGGGAAGGCTACAACGCGCTGACAGATGAGTATGTCAATCTGGTGGATGCGGGCATTCTGGACCCGGTGAAGGTTTCCAGATCCGCACTTCAGAACGCCAACTCCATCGCCGCGACGCTGCTGACCACCGAGTCCGCGGTATCGATCATCAAGGAGAAGGAGCCGGCTGCGCCGCAGGGCGGCCAGGGCATGGGCATGATGTAATGCTCTGTCTGTCCGGACGAAGCGCCGGAAGCGGCATAAAAGTATCAGATGAAAAAAGGGAGGCTCACGGGAAAGTGGGTCTCCCTTTTTTCATCGCTGCGCCCGGCGGGATCTCGAATGGCGCGAAAGTGCCTGATACAGGCGCTTTTGCGGGGAGGACAACGGGTTGCGCCCCGGGTGCATAGGTGCTAAAATCTAATAAAATTCAGAAAGGAAAACCTGCCGCTTCATGCTGAGGCAGGAGGGACGATAAGATGGAAGATACCTTTATTGAGCTCGTACTGCCGAAGAAACCGACTCCGCTGGAGACAATGCGAAAACCGCTGCTGGTTCTGGTGACGGTGCTGCTGGCTGTGGCGGGCTTTTTCATTCATCCTTTTTTTATCATCGGACTGCTCGTCATGATCATCGTGGATTCAGTCGTTTTCCCGCGCTTCAATGTCGAATACGAATACTCCTATGTGAACGGCGAACTGGACATTGCCGCGATCTATTCCAAATCCAGCCGTAAGGAGCTTGCCCAGATTGATCTGACGGATGCGGAGTGCATTGCGCCGCTCGGTTCTCACGAACTGGATGCCTACGGCGACACGTTCAAAACGGTTGATTATTCGGTTCGTCAGGAATCCGTAAGACCCTTCGTGGCAGTCAAAGGAGGAGAAACAAAACAGAAGATTCTGGTCCAGCTGAACGATCCAATGCTGTCGGATCTGCGTACGCGCATGCCGAGAAAAGTGCATCCTGAATCATGAGGAATCCCATCGGCAGCCGTGTAAAGGCGGCGGCCGGTGTTTCCATTATAGAACCGGACGCAGAGCGGATACTCTCGCCGGTCTTTGCTTCAAATCAGGAAACCCCGTTAACCTGTGCATCATGGAGGTAAGGAATGGCAACAATTGTAGGCGACGGCATTACGTTTGATGATGTTCTGCTTGTACCGCAGTACAGTGAGTGTACGCCGAATATGGTGGATATTTCGACGCAGCTCACCAATCGGATCCGGCTGAATATCCCGATGATGAGCGCCGGGATGGACACGGTGACCGAGCACCGGATGGCGATTGCCATGTCAAGACAGGGCGGTATCGGGATCATTCACAAGAACATGAGCATCGAGGCGCAGGCTGAGGAAGTGGATATGGTCAAGCGCTCCGAGAACGGCGTCATAACGGATCCGTTTTCCCTGACACCTGAGCATACGCTGGGGGATGCCAACGCGCTGATGGCCAAATACCGTATTTCCGGCGTACCGATTACGGAAGGGAAAAAGCTGGTCGGAATCATCACCAACCGGGACCTGAAATTCGAGGAGGATATGACCCGCCCGATCCGCGAGCGCATGACGTCGGAGAATCTGATCACGGCCAAGGAGGGCGTGACGCTGGAGGAGGCGAAGAAAATCCTCGCCGCCGCCCGGAAGGAGAAGCTTCCGATCATCGATGAGGAGGGAAATCTCAAGGGACTGATCACGATCAAGGATATCGAGAAGCAGATCAAGTATCCCCTGTCCGCAAAGGATTCACAGGGCCGCCTGCTCTGCGGAGCCGCCGTGGGCATCACGAAGAACGTCATGGATCGGGTCCAGGCTCTCTTTAATGCCCATGTGGATGTCATTGTGGTGGATTCGGCTCACGGACATTCGAAAAATATCATCAGCACAGTCAGAGAGATCAAGGATGCCTTCCCGGAACTTCAGCTGATTGCGGGCAATGTGGCGACGGAAGCCGGAGCGGCCGCGCTCTTCGAGGCCGGCTGCGACGCGGTGAAGGTCGGTATCGGCCCGGGCTCCATCTGCACCACGCGGATCGTCGCGGGCATCGGGGTGCCGCAGATCACCGCTGTGATGGAGTGCGCGAAGGCGGCTGAGAAGTACGGAAGGCCGATTATCGCCGACGGCGGTATCCAGTACTCCGGCGATATGACGAAGGCGTTGGCCGCGGGCGCGAACGTCTGCATGATGGGAAGCATTTTTGCCGGCTGCGACGAGGCGCCCGGAGATTTCGAATTGTTTCAGGGGAGAAAATTCAAGGTCTACCGCGGGATGGGGAGCATCGCCGCGATGGAAGCGGGCAGCCGCGACCGCTACTTCCAGACAGACGCCAAGAAGCTGGTTCCGGAAGGCGTGGAAGGCCGCGTGGCGTACAAGGGATCCGTTGAGGATACGGTATTCCAGCTGGTGGGCGGAATCCGCTCCGGCATGGGCTACTGCGGAGCAAAGGACATTCCGACGCTGCAGAAAACGGCGCAGTTCGTGAAAATATCCGCCGCTTCGCTCAAGGAGTCACATCCTCACGACATTCATATCACAAAGGAAGCTCCGAACTATTCGGTGGACAATAACTGATCGGGAAGAGAAACGCGAAGCCGGCCGCCATGAAATAACGGCGGCCGGCAGGGTGCGAAAGGCACGGACGGGGCGGCGCCTGCCCGCATCCGGATCCGCGGGAACGGTACCGCCAGACAGGTTGCTTCCGGCGATGATTCTCATGACCGGATGTCGCGGATCGCTTTGATATAGGGAAGAAGACGGCGGTTTCTGGAAGCGTCCAGACCCAGCTGAACATATTCACGGAAAAGCTCGTCCTCGCGGAACTGCTTCAGCAGAAGCGATTCGCCGACGGTCATGTATTTGCGGCGCCTCAGGGCGGCCGGTGACTGATCCTCGGTCAGCGCCTCGACGGGAATGCCGAACATATCGGCCAGACGCTTCAGATGAGGCTCCCGCGGATAACTGACCATCCGGATCCATGAATTGAGTGTTGTGACCTTGATCCCGGCTTTTTCAGCGGCTTCCTTTTCGGTCATATGATTAACCGCCAGATAGTCAAGGATATTCCCGGCGAGGATTTCTTTCCTCCCGCGTTCCTTCATTTCCATCGTTGCGCTCCACATCCGGGCTGAATAGAATGATAAGTTCAAATTTCTGTACATTAAAAAATATATATTTTGAGTGGATACTCCGTCCCCAGATGGGACGGAAGTTCCCCGGAGCGGAGGGGAAGAAAACCATTTAAAATGGAAACCACTGCATTGACATCCGAAAGTAAAGAGGGGTGAGTAGGATGATGCCAAAAATTTCACTGAAGGCCGCGCGCGTCAATGCCGAGATGACGCAGGACGATGTGGCTCGCGTCCTGCACAGAACGAAGCAGACGATCGTCAACTGGGAAAACGGAATGACGGATATCCGATACACGGATTTGAAGGCCCTTTCGGATCTGTACCAGATGCCGATCGAGTATCTCCGGATACCGGAACGCAGGCAGGCCAGAAAAGGAGGAAGAGCGTGATAAAACAGAATCTGCCGGAACTTCTGAGCATGAATGAATACCCGGGCCGGGGACTCGCGATCGGGCTGACACCGGACGGACGGAAGGCGGTGATCGTCTATTTCATCATGGGACGGAGTGAGAACTCGAGGAACCGCATTTTCGTCGAGGACGGTGAGGGCATCCGTACGCAGGCCTTCGACGAGTCGAAGATGGAGGATCCGAGTCTGATCATCTATGCGCCGGTCCGCGTGCTGGGCAGCAAGACGATCGTCACGAACGGTGATCAGACGGATACGATCTTTGAAGGACTCGACAGCCAGAAGACCTTCGAGCAGTCGCTTCGCGCCCGCCGCTTCGAACCGGACAGGCCGAACTATACACCCCGGATCTCCGGTGTCCTGCACCGCCTTGAAGACGGCTCCTTCAACTACGCCATTTCGATTCTGAAGAGCGCCGACGGCCGGCCGGAGTCGGATCAGCGATTCACTTTCTCCTATGCGCCTGCGCTTCCGGGCGAGGGCCATTTCATCAGCACTTATATGGGAAACGGGAATCCTCTTCCGAGCTTTGAGGGCGAGCCGGTCCGGATCGCCGTGGAAGATGATCTTGACGGATTCACGGAACGGATCTGGAACGGGCTGAATCCGGATAACAGGGTTTCTCTGTTTACCCGCTTCATCAATCTTTCCGACGGCACGTATGAGAGCCGCATTGTGAATAAGAACCATTGACCGGACGACGGGTCCGGCATGCCGGACGGCAGCATTTTCCTGATGGAAAAAAGTGCACGGGTATGCCGGATCCGTCTGTTTCATGTTAAAATAAAAATGCAGAAGGCAACGAACGCACGAGGAGGATGAATACAGAATGAAAGATCTTGCTCTTAAATACGGCTGCAACCCGAACCAGAAGCCGTCCCGCATCTTCGTGAACGATGGACGCGATCTTCCGATCCGGGTGCTGTCGGGCCGTCCCGGTTACATCAATTTCATGGATGCGCTGAACGGGTGGCAGCTTGTTTCGGATTTGAAACGTGCGACCGGACTTCCCGCGGCGGCTTCCTTCAAGCATGTCTCGCCTGCCGGCGCCGCGGTGGGGCTCCCGCTGACCGATACGCTGAAGAAAATCTATTTTGTGGACGATATGGGCGATCTCTCCCCGCTGGCCTGCGCCTACGCGAGGGCGAGAGGGGCGGACAGGATGAGTTCCTTCGGTGATTTTGTCTCGCTGAGCGACATCTGCGACAGGGATACCGCTTCCGTCATCCGCCGGGAGGTATCTGACGGCGTGATCGCGCCGGGGTACACGGATGAGGCTCTGGCAATCCTGAAAGAGAAGAAGAACGGCAATTACACGGTGATCGAGATCAATCCGGACTATCAGCCGGCGCCCCTTGAGCATAAGGATGTATTCGGCATCACCTTCGAGCAGGGCCGGAATGATCTTGTGATCGATGAGAAAATGCTTGAGAATGTGGTGACAAAGAACCGGACGATTCCGGAGGCGGCGAAGCGGGATCTGGTGGTTTCCCTGATCACGCTGAAATACACCCAGTCCAACTCGGTCGCCTACGCGAAGGACGGCCAGGCGATCGGCGTCGGTGCCGGTCAGCAGTCCCGCGTGCACTGTGTCCGGCTGGCGGGGAGCAAGGCGGACAACTGGATGCTCCGTCAGAGCCCGAAGGTGCTGGAGCTGCCATTCGTGGACGGAATCCGGCGGGCGGACAGAGACAACGCCATCGATGTCTACATCGGCAATGAGTACGAAGATGTGCTCCGGGACGGCGCGTGGCAGAGAGTGTTCCGGGTAAAGCCCGATGTCTTTACCGCGGAAGAGAAGCGGGCATGGCTTGATCAGCAGACGGATGTTTCCCTCGGATCGGACGCCTTCTTCCCGTTCCCGGACAACATTGAACGCGCGAGAAAATCCGGCGTCCGTTATATCGCCGAGCCGGGCGGATCGGTCCGTGACGATGCTGTGATCGACTGCTGCGACCGCTACGGAATCGCGATGGCCTTTACCGGCATCCGCCTGTTCCATCACTGATAGAATGAGCCCGGAAAAAAGCGGACCGCATCCGTCTTTTTCCGGTCCGACTGAGAGGGGAGGCCTTTCATGCTGGCGAACTTGAAGGAGGTTCTGGTTCCTGCGGAAGCGGGACATTACTGTGTCGGTCATTTTGACGTTCTGACACTGGAGATGGCGCGCGCTGTGATCGCAGCCGCGGAGGAGGCGGACGCGCCGGTGATTCTCGGAATCGAGGAGAGCCAGCTGTCAATCTGTCCGCTGGACGAATTTGCCGCTTTTGTGCTTCCGATGGCGAGGAAGGCTGCGGTGCCTGTCGCGGTGCATTTTGATCACGGGCAGACCTTTGCCCGCTGTATTGAAGCGCTTAAGCTGGGATTCACGTCGGTGAATTTTGACTGTTCAAGGGATGTGCTGGAGGTCAATGCGGCGAAGGTCTCGGAGATGGTCCGTACGGCCCATGCATTCGGAGCGGCCGTAGAGGCGGAACTGGGCCATACGCCGGAAGCGGAGGAGCTGCGTTCCGGCGCCGCGGAACTTACGGATCCCGCACAGGCGGCGGATTATGTGAAGGAAACGGGGATCGATGCGCTTGCGATCGCCGTCGGCACGGCCCACGGCCAGTATCTGGAAACGCCGAAGCTGGATTACAATCGAATCCGGGCGATCGCGGAAGCCGCGAAGGTTCCCCTTGTTCTGCACGGAGGTTCCGGTCTTTCGGATACGGCGATCCGGGAGGCTATCGCAAGCGGGATCTCGAAGATCGACATTTTTACCGATATCAATCTTGCCTGCTGTCAGGGGGCGATTCAGGCATACAATGACGGAATCCACACGATCAGCGAGATGATTCCGTATGAGGAGCATGCGGTGCGGGTTGTAGCGGCGGAAAAAATCCGCCTGTTCGGAAACCGGACCTGACGATGATGAAGTGAAGCAGGAAAAAGGTGCTGCCGCCCGGCATAAAGCCGGGCGGCAGCACCTTTATTCTTCCATGATTCCCGCAGCCGTCCATTCTTCTTTACAGACGAAATGCCGCGGTATCGATCCATTCAGATCTCGAAAATCCAGCCTTCCGGCGCTTCGATGCGGCCCATCTGGATGCCGGTCAGCGTGTCGTAGAGCTTCTGAATCTTCGGACCCATCTTTTCCATGCCGCTGGGGAAGTTGATCACCTTGCCGTGATCGACAATCCGGCCCACCGGCGAGATGACGGCCGCCGTGCCGCAGAGGCCGGCTTCCTCGAATTCCGGCAGCTCCGTGAACGGGACCACCCGCTCCTCGACCTCCATGCCGAGATAATGCTCCGCGACATATTCAAGGGAACGTCTCGTGATGGACGGGAGGATGGAATCCGATTTGACCGTGATGAATTTGTTCCCCTTGATGAAGATGATGTTCGCGCCTCCGGTTTCCTCCACGTTGGTGCGGGTGGCGGAATCCGGATACAGATTGTCCGCGAAGCCCTCTCTGTGCGCGATGACGATCGGGTGCAGGCTCATCGCGTAGTTGAGCCCGGCCTTGATGTGACCCGTTCCGTGAGGTGCCGCGCGGTCGAAGTCCGGAACTTTCAGCTGAATCGGTTTGGCGCCGCCCTTGAAATACGGACCTACCGGTGTGGTCAGAATACGGAACTGATATTCGTCAGCCGGTTTCACGCCGATGACGGCGTTGGAGCCGAACATATACGGACGGATGTACAGCGTCGCGCCGGAACCGTAGGGCGGAACCCAGCTCTCATTGGCTTTTACGACCTCTCTGACGGCCTCGACAAAGCGATCCTCCGGGAACGGCGGCATTTCCAGCCGTTTCGCGGAATCAACCATACGCTGCGCGTTCAGGTCCGGGCGGAAGCAGACCGTACGGCCATCCTCCGTCGTATAGGCTTTCAGTCCCTCGAATACGGACTGAGAGTATTGAAGCACAGCGGCGCACTCGGAAATCGTGACGGTGTGGTCTGATGTAAGGCCGCCCTCATCCCATGCGCCGTTCTTATAGTTCGAGACGTAGCTCGCGGACGTTTCGAGATAGCCGAAACCGAGCTTGTCCCATTCGATATGCTGCTTCTCCATAAATCAAGCCTCCCATGCTCAATCGTTCCGGTCCCTTCCGAAGGAAGGCGCGCGGAACCTGACTGCGGAACAGTTTCTAATTATAAACGCCCTTGCGCCGATGTCAAATAACCGCTCTACTTTCGGCAGTATTTTCGCAGATAGTACATATAGATGCAGAGCGATACGATTCCCGTCGTGATCGAGACATATCCCATAACGGGCGAATGCGGGAACACCAGCAGCAGAATCTCGACGACCAGCAGCACGCAGCAGAACACCAGCGATGCGCGGTCTGTCTTCTTCCGGTCATAGTCACGGTTCGGATCCCGGCCGGAACCGCTGCCGAACAGCGAGCTGACCTTGTCTCCGTTGCCGGTGGCAAACAGCACGATGAAGACGGCGAGGAAGACGATGATGATGATATCCCAGGCTCTCATGTCCATAAAGCTGACTCCTCCTTTCATTCGAAAGGCTGGCCGTTCCGGACCGGACGGAAGTATCCGGACGGAGGATCCGCGGGGATTTCCGTTCCGCGGACGGCTGCCTTTCCATTTTAACCCAGAAGGACTGCCGGACGCAATATTTCCGGCCGGAGCGCAGGGAGGCATTTCCTGCGAAAGCTGTTTGACAGAGCGGAACGGGATCGGTATGATAAGAACACAAAGGACAGAGGACGCTCTCTGCGTCCGTTTGAGCAGGCATTCATGAATTTATACGAAGCGATCTTTTTACGACAGTCGGTCAGACAGTTCTCCATGACACCCGTGCCGCCCGAGGTGCTTTCCCGGATCGGTACATTCTATGAGCAGACAGCACCGCTTTTCCCGGGGATCCATACGGAAATCGGCATCACGGAGAATACGGAAGGCAGACACCTTCTGACGGGGTTCTTTGGCATTCAGGCTCCATATTACCTGACATTTTATTCGGAAATACGTGACCGCGCTGAGATGAACGCGGGCTATATCTGCGAGCAGCTGAGCCTCTATATGATGACACTGGGACTCGGAAGCTGCTTTATTGGAAATGCAGTCCTCAGAGGCGCGCCGCAGGAGAGAGAGGGGAAGCATCTGGTCATCGTGATGGCCTTCGGTCTCCCGAAGGGGCCGCTATTAAGGCGGGCCGGCGAGGCGAAACGTCTGCCGACCAGGGAGCTCTGTGTATTCAAGGATCAGCCCACGCACTGGATGACGCAGGTCATCGAGGCGGCACGGCTGGCTCCGTCCTGGCAGAACAGCCAGCCATGGCGGTTCGTGGTGGTGGGAAGCCGGATTCACATTTTTTCGAAGAAGGACGCGATGGACCGGCCGAAGAAATGGATGGAGTTCAGCTTCGGCGTGATGTTCTCGCATATCGCGGTGGCATCGGAGGAGCTCTGGCTGGAAGTGGATCTGATCCGGCTGGAGAATGTCAGCCAGAAAAATTTTCGAAACAATCAGTATGTGCTGAGCGCGATTGTCGAATCCCATATGCTGGGGGAGGATTCCGCCTTCCCGTCCGGATCCGGCAGCTGACCTTCGGCCGTCCTTCGGGGCGGTCTTTTTTGTACGGAAGAGGCCCGACGGTATCAGGCAGTGGAAAGATCGCCTGATGATTTAATGACTAAATGATTTACAGAAACACAAAAAAGATCGATATTTGCTTGACAAATCCGCCTGTGGTGATATGATCGAATCAGTGTTAGCACTCATTTAATTATAGTGCTAACAGAACAGGAGGCAGAACATGAGTACAAGCAGTATGATCCTTGCATTTTACAATACGGTTCTTCTGCCGGATGTGGAGTATCGCCTGAGCCTTGAGGAAATTTCCGAGGCGGAAAAAAGCCGGGTCAAGATAGATGACGGACATGTGGTGCTGATGCCGCTGAAGGAAGCGAAGAAGCGCGAAGAGCTGACAGCGGATGACTTCTACGCGCTGGGTGTCGAGGCGGAGGTTCTGGATATCAGTGAAGGACCGATGGGGACGTTTCTCCACGCCCGGACACGCGGCAAGGTGAGGTCGCTGTCTGTCGAAACCGGAGCGGATGTGCTGGAGGGCACGTTTGAACCGGTTGAGGAAGTGATGGATGTCACCTACGTCGGAGAGAAAACGCTGCTCGATACACTGAAGAAGACGACCACGGAGGTGGCGTCGAAGATCAAGGGCGGAGACTATGCGATCGAATACCTGAAGAACCTCAAGTCGGTGAACGAATACGCGGCGGTCTTCTGCCAGTTCTTCGACATGACGGCGGAGGAAAAGTATGAGCTGCTGGAGACAGGATCCTTCCGGGAACGCGGGAAGCTGATTCTCGAGGCGGTCAAGCGGTTCAAGGGTGCCATTGACCTTCAGGTCGATCTTCAGAGCGCGGATGATCCGGAGGGGATCGCCTACAAGAAGGCGGCCATCAAAAAGCAGATGAACCTGCTCGAGAAAGAGCTGAAGGAAATGGAGCCGGAACGGGAGGAGGATGAGGACTCCTTCGAGAAGAGAATCGAGGCTTCCGGCATGCCGGATAACGTCCGGAAGGAGGTGGAGCGCGTGCTCCGCCGCTTCGAACAGGAGCCGACGAACGGAGCGGAGTACAATTCGCTGTATAATTATCTCGATTTCGTCACGACGCTGAAGTGGAAGGTGGAGAAGCAGGATCCAATCGATCTGAAAAAGGCGCGCAAGATCATGGACCGGGACCATTACGGCCTCGATAAGGTAAAGGAGAGAATTCTGCAGCATCTGGCTGTGATGTCGCTCAATGAGCATGCGGACGCGCCGGACCAGAAGGGATCGATCCTGCTGCTGGTCGGAGCTCCCGGCACAGGCAAGACGAGTATGGGACGGTCTGTCGCGGAGGCACTCGGCCGGAAGTATGTCCGGATTTCCCTCGGCGGAATCCGTGACGAGGCGGAGATCCGCGGACACCGCAGAACCTACATCGGCGCGATGCCCGGACGGATTATGGAAGGCATCAAGCGCTCCGGGTCGATGAACCCGGTGGTCGTGCTGGACGAAGTGGACAAGATCAAGTCAAGCTTCGACGGCGATCCCTCCGCAGCACTGCTGGAGGCGCTGGATCCGGAGCAGAACGCGACCTTCGAAGACCACTATGTGGACCTGCCGTACGATCTCTCCCATGTCTTTTTCATCTGTACCGCCAACACATGGGATACGATTCCCCAGCCGCTGCTGGACCGGATGGAGGTAATCGAGCTCGCCGGATACACGCCGGCCGAGCATTTCCATATAGCAAAGGAGCATCTTGTCCCCCAGGCGCTGCATGAGACCGGTCTTTCAAAGAAGGATATCCGCTTCACGGACGGCGCGCTGAGAAAGATCATTTCCGATTATACGATGGAAGCCGGCGTCCGGGGACTGAAGAAGCAGCTTCTGGCCGTCTGCCGGAAAGCAGCCGTCCGGATCGTGGAGGGAAGGATCGGCGACGGCAGCGGGAAGGAGGAGGCGCCGGAAGCAGGTCCGGTGATCGTCCGGGAGAAGAACCTCGAGGAATTTCTGGGGCGGAAGAAGGTCAGCCACGACCGGGTGATGAAAGCCAATCCGGCTGGCGTCGTCACCGGACTTGCCTGGACGCAGGCTGGCGGTGAGATCCTCTTCATCGAGTCGGTGGCAATGAACGGAACCGGTCAGATTCATCTCACCGGTCAGATCGGCGACGTGATGAAGGAGTCGGCGGAGACGGCCGTCTCTCTGGTCCGCAGCATGTTTATGGACAGCGGCCTCGATTTCGCAAAGCGGGATATCCATATTCACATCCCGGAAGGAGCGGTGCCGAAGGACGGACCCAGCGCCGGCATCACGATGTTCACCGCGGTGACCTCGCTTGTTACAGGCATTCCGGTTGATCCGCGGCTCGCGATGACGGGCGAGATCTCGCTGCGCGGCCAGGTGCTGCCGATCGGCGGGCTTCCGGAGAAGCTGATGGCCGCCAACCGGGCCGGCATCCGCAAGGTCCTGATTCCGAAGGAGAATGCACGCGACCTCGAAGACGTGCCGGAGGAAGTACGCAGGGAGCTGGAGATTATTCCGGTGTCCACGGTACGGGACGTGATCCGCGAAGCGCTGCACGTCCGGCTGCCCGAACCGGATCAGCATCCTTTCGGGATGGTGGAGCTTCAGAAAGTGTCGGTGCCCCGCCTTGCGCAGGCAGCGGAGGAGGCGGCAAAGCCGGCTTCGGGAAGTGTTTGACAATTTGAACAGTGTGTGAATTGTGTTTTTTGTCTGCAGTCAGAGGCGGTTTATCTCTTGGGAGATAAACCGCTTTATGCTATAATACCCACGTTTGATTAATCTACCTTTCCGTAAAACCGGGCTTTTGCGAGACGGAATTGCGGTCGGCGGAAGGACAGGGTGTACAGCATTGGGTGACACAGAGAATAAAAACAAAGAAAAAGGCAGACATAAAGGAAAAGCGGGGAGGACGGTACTGTCCGTTCTGTTCCCGATTTTTACCTTTCTCGGCATGATTGCCGTGCTGTCTCTCCGCTGGGTTCTGTCCCAGTGGAGCGGTCTTACGATGGATGAAATCATCTATCAGCTGGAGGCGCCGCTGGAAGGCACGGGAAACAATATGGTGCCTGACTATATGATCAAGTGCTTCGTTCCGGCGCTGGTCTGTACGGCTGCGGCGGTTCTGCTGCTGATGGCGCGCAGAAAGAAGGCGCATTACAGCCGGATCGCCGGCATCGGCCTCGCGGCGATGGTGGGCGTGCTCGTCTTTTCGGTGGTCTATTTCGGCCGCGAAGTGAAGCTGCTGGACTACATCCGGGACCGGAACACCAAGTCGGACTTTATCGAGAACCATTATGTGGATCCGTCGAAGGTGGAGCTCACGTTTCCGAAAAAGAAGCGGAATCTGGTTCAGATCTATATGGAATCCACCGAAGTGACGTTCGCGGACAAGGCCGAAGGCGGCGATTTTGATCAGAATGTGATTCCGGAAATTACAAAGCTCGCGCAGGAGAACGAAGACTTCGCGGGCACAGACAGGAAAAAGCTGAACGGCGGTCTGGCGCTTCCGGGCGCGACCTGGACGATGGGCGCGATTTTCGGCATGGCATCGGGACTCCCGCTCAACATCGACATCGAGCGGAACTCCATGTCCGCGATGACAAGCTTCTTCCCGCAGATCACGACGATGGGAGACCTGCTGAAGGACGAAGGGTACCGGCAGGTCTTCGTGCTCGGATCGGACGCCACGTTCGGCGGCCGGCGGCTGTATTTTCAGCAGCACGGCGATTTTGAGATCCGTGACTATGTCTACGCCAAGGAGAAGGGGATCATTCCGGAGAACTACAAGGTCTGGTGGGGGATGGAGGACGAGAAAACCATCGCGATGGCGAAGGATACGCTGACGGAGCTCGCCTCCGGAGACCAGCCGTTCAACCTGACGCTTCTCACGGTGGACACGCATTTCCCGGACGGGTATGTCTGCGAGCTTTGCGGCGACACTTTCGATGATCAGTACTCGAACGTCTTCGCCTGCTCAAGCAGGCAGATCTCCGAACTGGTGAAATGGATTCAGCAGCAGGACTGGTACGACAACACGACGATCATGATCACCGGCGATCACCCCACGATGGACGCTGATTACTGCGCGAAGGTGCCGGATTCCTATTCCCGCCGCACCTATACCTGCTACATCAACGCGGATGCGAAGGCGAGCGATCCGGAACAGCGCCGGGATTTCTCCACTTTCGACAACTTCCCCACGACGCTGGCGGCGCTGGGCGTCAAGATCGAGGGCAACCGGCTGGGGCTTGGTGTCAATCTCTTTTCAGATGAGAAGACCCTTCTGGAAACGTACGGAGATGATGCGGTCAAGGCGGAGGTTTCAAAGAAGACTGACTTCATCGAGAAGATGGAGCAGCTGGATCCGGAGGTGGAAGCGAACGTAAAGAAATACGGAAGCGTCCGGATCAAGTCCGAGACCTATGACCTGACGCACGGATGGATTTCGATCTCGACGGATCCGTTTGATATTCCGGCGGACGAACCGGTCAAATACATCCATCTGAAGATCTGGGTGGAAAAGGGCGGCCAGATCATCCGCCGGTGGATCCAGACGAAGGAACTGGACGGCGGCGGCTACTACACCACCTTCGATCCGCTGAAGGACCTGGACGGCTACCCCGAGATCTATTATCAGTTCGTGATCAAGTTCGACAACGGCACGAGCTACAATCTGGGGCCACAGGGAACGATCCGGAACCTGCCTGGCCACACTTACTTCGAGGAGAGCAGCACCGGCGACGCGCAGAACGCGGCGGCCGGCGGCCAGGAAGCAACGGGCGGCGACGCGCAGAATGCGGCGGGAGACGGCGAGGCCTGATCCCAGAACCTTTCCAATTGAAAAAAACAGGCGGCTGACTTATACTGATACACAAGTCAGCCGCTTTTTGTTTGATCCGCTCCGGTATCTGAATGAAACGATTCCGCGGCACAGCCCTGCGCGTGAGTGCGGGCGGCTGCATTTTCAGGAGAATATATGAATCAGACACAGACCGTGACGCGTACCGATACTTCTTTTTTCGGCTGCCTCGCTCTCTACCTGTACACGTTTTATTACAATCTGAATGCGACCAATTATACGTCGATCTGGAGCCCGAATGTGTTCCGGCTTCTCTGGATGGCCGTGATAGCCTGCCTGGTTCTTAAAGTACTGCTGATGGATTCGTACCGGCTGAGACAGATCCTGGTCTGGCTGATCCTGCTGGGAACGACGCTTCTTGTTTCAAAAAGAATCGGCTCCAACCGGCTCTTTCTTCAGATGAGTCTCGTGCTGTTTCTGTACGGAATTCCCTTTCGAAAAATTGTCTCACATCTTTTTACGGCGACGGTTCTCGTGCTGCTGTTTGTCTGCGGCTCCATGCAGGCGGGCATTCTGCAGAACTACGAGTTTAACCATGGATCCGGAACGAGGGTTCTGATCGCGAGAGGAATGGGATTCAACTACTACAGCCGCTTTGCCTACCTCTGCCTCGGACTGACGTTCCTCTATCTGTATCTGAGAGGAAAACGCTGCACGTACGTCGAAATTGCCCTGCTGGCAGCCGCGCATGTGCTGCTTTATCGGCATGTTCACACGACGAATCTGGTCGTCCTTACGGCCTGCGGCCTGCTTGTGCTTTATCTCATCGCCGTCCGCTGGCAGTGGCTCCGGTTCCGCGGACGCATCTGGAAATGGATCGCCCTGCTGCTTCCGTGGCTTGCCTTCGGAGGCACGTGGATGATGGTCTGGACGTATGACCATAAGGCGCAGCTGTTCGATCCGTTCCGTAATTCGTTCGATACGCTGATTTCGCGCCTCGATTTTTCGGTCACGGCCTATCATCAGTACGGGATCCGGCTGTTCGGAAATCATGTGACGCTGCAGGGAAACCGCTATGTCAACTTTAAGACCATGTCCGGAGGGCTTTATATCGACAGCAACTATGTCTACCTTCCGGTAGTGTACGGCGCCGTTTTCACGGTGCTGTTTCTGGGTCTTCTGTCCGCGCTGGGCCTCTGGATCTGGAAGAAGAGGGAGCCGTATCTCTACCTGTGGTTCTGTGTGATTGTGCTGATTTCCGTTGTCAACAATTTCCTCCTGTTCTTTTTCTGCGATGCGCTTGTCCTGCTTGCGGGAGACATGATCTGCGGCTCGCAGGAGAAAGAGAGCGGTGAAGCGCGCGGGCATTCAGAAGGAAAGAATTGATCCGGATCTTATATCCGCATCCCGGCGGATTGGAGACGTACGGCTGTTTTCGTATCCCATCATGGGGCCGACGACAGGAGAGCCGGCGCAGCTCCGGCTGAAGGAGCGGTTTTCCATGGAGGCGTATACGCGGAACGGTCAGGACGTCTGCCGAAAGACAGTCTGCGGAAAGTGAGGGGATCGCATGGCAAAAATACGCAATTATTTCATCGACTCGGATACGGAAGCGATCTGTGCACTGGGCAGAGCTCTTTCCTCGCCTGACCGGATCCGGATTCTTCAGCTGATCGCCAATGACAACATGATTATCAGCGACATTTCCCGGGCGCTCAAAATTCCCCAGTCCTCCGTCGCCTTTCATCTGAAGATCCTTCAGGAGGCGGGACTTATCCGGATGGAGGAGCAGCCGGGCCGCCACGGTGTCTCGAAGATGTGCAGCCGTGTTCCGGATTTCACAAATATCCAGTTTGTCGGAGGATATGGCGATATGGACGAGTCTTACAGCGTGGAGATGCCGGTGGGCGGCTATATCTCCGTCGATCCGTATCCGACCTGCGGTCTCTGTGCACCGGAGGGCCCGGTCGGGATGGAAGACCGGGTGTACAGCTTTTATCTTCCGGAAAGACAGCGCGCCGGGATTCTGTGGACCTCTCGCGGAAGCGTGACGTACCGATTCGGCACTGCGCTGCGGGTCAGCGATACCATCCGCAGTGTGCGCTTTTCGATGGAACTCTGTTCGGAGGCGCCGGGGTACCGCGAGGACTGGAAGTCGGACGTGACATTCTGGGTCAATGGCGTCGAGTGCGCCACCTGGACCTGCCCGGGCGATTACGGTGCCTTCCACGGCCGGCTGAACCCGCCGGTCTGGCAGAGCGGGCAAAGTCAGTACGGTGATCTGGTGGTGCTCGAGGTCAATGAGAAAGGCTGTTTTCTGAACCGCCAGAAAGCATCGGATCTCACAGCCCGGGAGGTGTTCGCCGAAACGCGGCCGTTTGTCGAACTCTGCATCGGCAACAAACCGGATGCCCGCCACGTAGGCGGCTTCAATCTGTTCGGAAAGACGTTCGGAAACTATGAACAGGACATCGTCATGAGCATCGGGTATCATCAGAACGCCCTCACGCCGGACCAGCTGCTGACATGACGGGCGAAAACGATTAAGTCAGAATGACCGCCGGAATCATTGTTTCCGGCGGTCGTTTTTATCCTGTATATAACAGTGATACTGTTGTATAAATAACAGATTTGCACTTCACAGCATAAAATAGCCATATTATGACGAAAATTGGCAGTCAATAGATTGACATATCGTCGTTATTGCTATATAACTGATTATATAAGCGACAGAAATGTTGCAAATATTGACAGGACATCAATTTTGCAACAATGATGCTGTTGTATGCTGCGGCCGCGGCGAACAAAACGAAATGACGAGGGAAAACATCCCGGACGGAAACCGGGGAGAAAAGGAGGAACTTTCATGAGGAAGAAATGGATTAGTCTGGCACTGACCGGCGCGATGGCCGTATCGATGATCGGAAGCATGGCTGTTCAGGCGGATTCAGCGGTCGCGTCAGAGGCGACGTCTTCTGCCGAGGCGCTGGCAGGCGTGACATCAGGCGCGACCTACGGGGCGGATGCGGATGTGAACAGCGACGGAACCGTCAACAATCCCGAGAAGGTGCAGGTGAACGAGAACAACCTTGTGATGTGGTCACTTTTCACGGGCGGCGACGGCGAGTGGTTCTCCAAGATTGTCAATCAGTACAATTCGACACAGAATCCGGATCACCCGGTGACCGCGATCACGCTTGTCTGGGACGATTATTATACGAAACTTCAGACCGCCATCGCGACGGGCAACGGCCCTGACATCGGCATCTCCCATGTCTCCAAGCTCTATGAGCTGGCGGAGACGGGAGCCATCGAACCGCTTGACGATTACCTGAAGCAGATGGACATCAACCTGAGCGACTACTATGAGCAGGCTTCCATCGACGCGGTGACCATCGACGGCCACATTTACGCAATCCCGCTTGATACGCACGCGGAGGTGCTCTACTACAATCTGGACCTGCTGAAGCAGGCAGGCATCTCCGAGGATGATGTGAAGAATATCAAGAGCAAGGACGACTTCACCGCTCTTCTGAAGAAATGCAAGGACGCGCTTCCTTCGGATGTCTCTCCGCTTTCCATCACACAGCAGGGCGACGATCCGTTCCGTATGTGGTACGCGGACTATTTCCAGGACGGCGGCGCGGATTTTGTGAACGAGGACGCTTCCGAGACGACGATCGACGAGGACAAGTGCAAGGAAGTCATGGAGTGGGAGAAGAGCCTCTATGACGACGGTCTGATCCTTCCGGCGATTGATGACCATCAGGCTCTGTTCCAGGCCGGCAAGGCGGCTTTCTGCATCACCGGTACATGGGCGACGGGCGTCTTTGAACAGACAGAAGGACTGAACTTTAACAATGCGGATTTTCCGGCGCTCTTCGGAACGGGCGACAATCAGTACTGCTGGGCTGACTCCCACACGCTGGTTCTGCCGGTCAAGAAGGACAGAACGGATGACGAGTCGCTCTCCGCGGCCAAATTCCTTTTCTACGCGTCGAATGACGGCGGCATCATCTGGGCCGGATCCGGTCAGATTCCGTCCGCGAAGAAGGCGAACCAGAGCGATGAGTACAAACAGATGAAGGGGTACAATGTGGTCGATGAGCTGACCCATGCCAAGTATGCGCCGAGAACCACGAGCTATTACGGCGGCATGAAGGCGGAGATCATCGATGCGCTCAACGGTTACTGGACCGGAGAGACGGATCTCGACACCGCCTACAATAATGTTTATACGGCGATCGACAACAACCTTGACTGACCGGTCTTCGGGAACCGCTGATTTGCCGGGGAGAGAAGGCTCTCCCCGGCATTTTTCGGAATCATGGCCGCAGAGGAAAACAAGGGAGCAGATTGAATATGAAGACGAAACAGGTTTACAAGAAAAGAGAAACGCTGATGGGCTGGGCCTTCGTCCTTCCGTTTCTCATCCTTTTCACGGTTTTCATTATCTATCCGGTCGTGCAGGGTGTCTGGGTCAGCCTGAATGACTGGTCGCTGATGGGGCGCCTGCGCTTTATCGGACTCGGAAATTACCAGAAGATGCTGGGAGACAAAAACTTCTGGGAGGCGCTTCAGCATACCTGCCTCTTCGTCGTGTTCTGCGTGCCTCTGGTTGTAATCCTGTCTCTGGTACTGGCGCTGCTGGCGAACAGAAAGACCCGGTTCCGCAGATTCCTGAGAACCAGCTTTTATCTTCCGGGAATCCTTTCTGTCTCAGTCGCTTCGTACGTCGCGCAGTACACCTTCGCGCCGTACCGCGGACTGATCAACGGGATTCTTGAATCGCTCGGCGCGGTGACGACCAAGACGGAGCCGCTCTGGCTTCAGGATCCGAAGCTTGTCTGGGCCACCATCGTCTTCATGACCGGCTGGTGGACGCTCGGCTTCCCGATGCTGCTGTATCTGTCGGCGCTGCAGGACATTTCCCCGGAGATCATGGAGGCGGCCGAGGTAGACGGCGCCAATGCCCGCCAGAGACTGTTCCAGATCACCCTTCCGCTTCTGAAGCGGACGATCTATCTTGTGATCATGCTTCAGGTGATCGCGTCCTTCAAGGTCTTCGGACAGATCCGGCTGATCACGAAGGGCGGACCGGCCAACAAGACAAGACCGCTGATCATGTACATTTATCAGCAGGCGTTCGACAAGAACAAGCTTGGCTATGCCGCTGCGATGTCCTACGCATTGTTTCTGATTCTGATCGTCTGCACGATCGTTCAGCTGAAGCTGCAGAAAGGGGATGACTGATATGTCCAGATCAAGGAAGTCTGCCGGCGGTACGGTGCTGACCGTCATATCCCTGCTGCTTGCCTTTTTCATGCTGTTTCCGATCATCTGGTCCTTTTTCTGTTCGATTCAAAGTGAGTCCAAACAGTTTGCGGTGATCTGGGACTGGTTCAAGCCGCCTTATACGCTGACCAATTACCGCTACATTCTTTCCGGAACAAGCGTGTTCCGGTGGTTCATCAATTCGCTGGTCACATCGGTTCTGAGCACCGTGATCACCGTTCTGATCTCAACGATGGCCGCGTACGCGATCGCGAAGATCCGTTTCCGTGCGGCCAAGGCGCTTTACTACTACATCATGGTCGGGCTTCTCGTTCCGACCGAGGCGACGATCGTTCCGCTGTTCATCGAAGTGAACAAGATGAATCTGATCAACACCTACGCGGGCCTGATCCTTCCCGGCGTGGCCGGAGCCATGAATCTGGTCATCTGCGTCTCGTTTTTCAGAGGACTTCCCAATGAACTGATTGAGGCGGTCCGGATCGACGGGGGCGGCGAATTTACGATTTTCCGTGCCGTTGTCCTTCCGCTCTCGCGGCCGATTATCGCCACGATCTCGATTCTGTCGTTCATCGGTTCGTGGAACAATTACCTGTGGCCGCTGCTGTGCGTGTTCACCGATGATATGTATACACTTCCGGTAGGACTGCCGACGTTCATGTCCATCGCCCGCCCGAACTACTCGGTTCCGATGACGGCCAATATGGTGGCTTCGATTCCGGCCATCATCCTGTATCTGGTCTTTGAGCGTCAGATCACGGAGGGGATTACGGTCGGAAGCATCAAGGGATGAAGGATCATCATTGACCTGGAGGAGACAACATGAAAACTTATATCAAAAACTACCCCAGACCGCAGCTGGTCCGCCGGAACTGGCAGAATCTGGACGGTGCATGGGATTTTGCATTTGATGACGATGACCGGGGAGAGAGCTCCGGATATCCCGGCGGCTTTGAAAAGCAGAAGACGATCCTGGTTCCGTTCACCTATGAGACGGAGATGAGCGGAATTCATGACCCGGCGCGACACGACCATATCTGGTACCAGAGAAGAGTGGAAATGCACCCGGAGACGGGAAAACGGATCCTCATTCATTTTGAGGGGAGCGACTACCGGACGCGCGTCTGGGTGAACGGGCGGTTCGTCGGCGAACATGAAGGCGGTTACGCGCGCTTCACGTTTGATGTCACAAATGCGATTGTCGACGGAAGCAACCTGATCGTCGTGAAAGCGGATGATTCGTTCGCTCTTACGCAGCCGAGAGGAAAACAGAGATGGCAGAATGAGAACTTCGCATGCTGGTATGTTCAGACGACGGGCATCTGGAAGACCGTCTGGCTTGAAAGCGTTCCGGAGACGTACATCCGGTCGCTGAAACTGACGCCGGATATTCATCGTCTTGAGCTTGAAATCGAATCAGACGTGGCAGGAGCAGAAGAGCCCGGACGGAACCTTGCTATGACCGCAAAGGTCTCCTTTGAAGGACATGAGATTGCGACGCTGACCGGTTCCCTCACTTCTGCACAGACGCCGCTCCGGATCAGCGTGGCCCGTCCGGACGAGACGGCTGCGGGCGTTCATCTCTGGAGCCCGGAGTCGCCCGCACTCTATGATCTGGAAGTAACGGTGACGGAGAATGGAAAGTGCCTGGATACCGTTTATTCCTATTTCGGTATGAGAGAGATCCGGATCGACAAGGGCAACATTCTGCTGAACGGCCATCCTCTCTATCAGAGGCTGATTCTCGACCAGGGGTACTGGAAGGAATCGGGCCTCACGGCTCCTTCAGAGAACGCGCTCGTGACGGACATTGACCGTATCCACGAGCTTGGTTTCAACGGCCTCCGCAAACATATGAAAGTGGAGGATGAACGTTTCCTGTACTGGTGCGATGTGAAAGGCATGCTGGTCTGGAGCGAGATGGCGGCGACATACCAGTTCTCGGACAAGGCAGTCAGGAACTTCACAAAGGAGTGGATGGAAGTCGTCGCCCAGAATTACAGCCATCCTTCCATCATCACATGGACGCCGTTCAACGAGTCATGGGGCGTCCCGGACGTCGAGACGGACCGGACACAGCAGCATTTTACTGAAGCGATCTATCATCTGACGAAGAGCTTCGATCCGATGCGACCGGTGATTGTCAATGACGGCTGGGAGCATACCGTCTCCGATATCATCACGCTTCACGATTATGAAGAAGAGGGAGAGACACTTCTTGAACGCTATCTGACGCATAAAGATGAGATTATGACGACGGAGATGTACCACTGCCGAGGGAAGTCTGCGATGGCGAATGGCTTCAGCTATCACGGACAGCCGGTGATCATCAGTGAATACGGCGGCATCGCGTTCCGGAAGCGCGGAGAGGGAGAATGGGGCTACGGCCACGGCGTGGCGGATGAGGAGGATTTCCTCAGGCGTTACGACCGGATCACGACGGCGATCCGGAAGATTCCGTGGATCTGCGGATTCTGCTACACGCAGGTTTCGGATGTCGAGCAGGAGGTCAACGGGCTGATGACCGCCGACAGAGAGTATAAGGTAAATCCCGGGAAGATCGCGGAGGTGAATACCCGGGAAACCGCGTTCCATGCGTGAACGGATGACGGTTTCTGATGAAAGAACCCGGGAAGGAAAGCACAGCCGGACAGTGCCGGAGGCGGACAGACCGGAGAGGATGAGGAGAATCGGCGTGCGGAGCGGGCGGCTGCCCGCTCCGCACGTCTGTTCTGCGGCATCCGGTTCTTCTGGCGGATTCACTTCGCAGGGTGTATAATAAACCGGACGGCCGCGGAACTTCGCAAATCGGCCGTGCAGCCTTTTCAGAATAACGGGGTATTCAGATATGAGAGCAAGCGGTATTCTGTATCCGGTTTCGTCGCTTCCTTCGCGCTACGGGATCGGGTGCTTTTCCATAGAAGCATATGAATTTATCGATTTTCTGTATGAGTCCGGCCAGACGTACTGGCAGGTGCTGCCGTTCGGACCGACCGGATTCGGAGACTCTCCGTACCAGAGCTTCTCAACTTTCGCGGGCAATCCGTATTTCATCGCGCCGGATCAGCTGATTGATCAGGACTTCCTTACGAGAGAGGAATGCGACTCTCTCTTCTGGGGATCGGACCCGGAAAGAGTGGACTATGACGCGATGTACCAGAACCGCTTCCGCATGCTGCGGACGGCGTATCACCGCTTCCGCGAGACGGAGGAGGAGAATGAGCCTTTTCAGACGTTTGTCCGGGAGAACCGCGACTGGCTGGAGGACTACTGCCTCTTCATGGCGCTGAAGGAGAAATACCGGAACAAGCTGTGGACAGAGTGGGATATGCCTTACCGCAACCGGGATCACAAGGCGATGGCGGTGCTGGAGGAGGTGATCGGCGAGACCGTTGACTTCTTCCGTTTTCAGCAGTTTGAGTTCATGCGGCAGTGGAAAAAGCTGCGCGCTTACGCGAATGACAGAGGAATCCGGATTATCGGCGATATCCCCTTCTATGTGGCGTTCGACAGCGCGGATACATGGGCTCATCCGGAGATGTTTTCCTTCGATGAGGAGTATGAGCCGACGAAGGTCGCCGGCTGCCCGCCGGACGCTTTTTCGTCCACGGGGCAGCTGTGGGGAAACCCGGTCTATGACTGGGATTATCTTGCCCGCCGGAACTATGACTGGTGGATCAGGCGGATTGCCCGCTGCATGGAATTTTTCGATGTGATCCGCATCGACCATTTCCGGGGCTTTGACGAGTATTACGCGGTTCCGTACGGGGACAGGACGGCTGAGAACGGGAAATGGGAGAAAGGACCGGGACTCGATCTTTTTAAACAGATCCGGGAGGAGCTGGGAGACGTGAAGATCGTCGCGGAGGATCTCGGCTTCATCACGCCCAGTGTCCGGAAACTGCTTTCCGATACGGGATTCCCGGGTATGAAGGTTCTGCAGTTCGCTTTTGATTCGAGTGAATCATCCCTCTACCTGCCTTATAAGCATGAGCGGAACTGCGTGGTCTACACGGGAACGCATGACAATATGACGACCCGCGGATGGATTGAGAGCATCAGCGATCATGACCGCGATTATGCCCGCCGGTACATCAACTCAGTTCATACGGATTACGGTCAGTTTACATGGGATTTTATCCGCGAAGCGTTCCGTTCCGTGGCGGATACCTGCATCATCCCGATTCAGGACTTTCTTGTGAAAGGCAATGAGGCACGCATGAACTGTCCGTCAGTGGGAGGAGGAAACTGGCGCTGGCGTGTGGCGCCGCATTTTCTCTCGGATGATCTGGCGCGGTCCATTCTCGAGCTGACGCGTCTCTATGGGCGGATGCGGAAGGAACCGGAGAAAGCAGATACTGACGGAGAGACAGAGGATCAGAAGGCAGCGCCGGACGAAGCGGAAACATCCGGCGGGGAGGGAGCGGCGAGACAGGCGGAGACGGCCTGCGGGACCGCTTCCTGAACGATCAGGGAGAAAAATTGAATGAGCTACGCGGATGAGGTTTTTATTTCCATGTGCCGGGATATTCTGGACAGCGGAACAGATACCCGGGGGGAAAAGGTACGCCCGCACTGGGAGGACGGGACGCCGGCGTATACGATCAAGCAGTTCGGCGTCTGCAACCGGTATGATCTGAGAAAGGAATTTCCGGCGATTACGCTCCGCCGGACTGCACTGAAGAGCTGCATGGATGAGATTCTCTGGATCTGGCAGAAGAAATCGAACAATATTCATGATCTTCATTCGGGCATCTGGGACTCATGGGCCGATGAGAACGGTTCGATCGGCAAAGCCTACGGCTATCAGATGGGCGTGAAGCACCAGTATCCGGAGGGCTGGTTCGACCAGACCGACCGGATCCTTTATGAACTGAAGCATCATCCATTCAGCCGCCGGATGGTCACCTCTCTCTACAATCATCATGACCTCCACGAGATGGGACTCTATCCCTGCGCGTGGTCGGTCACCTTCAACGTGACCGAGCATCCGGGCGACGACCGGCCGACTCTGAACGCCGTGCTGACGCAGCGGTCACAGGACGTGCTCACGGCAAACAACTGGAATGTGGCGCAGTATGCGATTCTTCTGATGATGTTTGCCCAGGTCAGCGGCATGATTCCGGGACAGCTTGTGCATATGATCGCGGACGCGCATATCTATGACCGGCATGTGCCCATCGTCGAGGAACTGATCCGCCGGCCGGCATACCCGGCGCCGCTCGTGCGGCTGAATCCGGAGATCCGGGATTTCTACGATTTCACCACAGACGACCTGATCGTGGAACACTATGAGCACGGACCCCAGGTGACGCATATACCGGTAGCCGTCTGAGCACGCGGAAAGGAAAGAATATGAATCTGATTGCAGCGGTGGACAGGAACTGGGCCATCGGCAGAAACGGAAAGCTGCTGGTTTCGATTCCGCAGGATATGGCGTATTTCCGTCAGATGACGACGGGAAAAGTGGTGATTATGGGACGAAAGACGCTTGAGTCCTTTCCGAAGAAAAAACCGCTCCGGAACCGGGCGGAGAATATCGTCATCACGAGACAGACGGATTATCAGGCGGAGGACGCCACTGTGGTCCATTCTGTGGAGGAAGCGCTGAACGCGGCCGCCCGGTATGACACGAGGGACGTCTTCGTGATCGGCGGAGGCGAGGTTTACCGCTCACTTCTTCCGTACTGCGATACGGCGTATATCACGAAAATCGATTTCGCCTATGACGCGGACACGCGGCTCCCCGACCTGGATCATGATCCGGAGTGGGAGAAGGTTCGCGCTACGGACGAACTGACGTATTTCGATCTTGTTTATGAGTTTGATACATACCGCAGAAAATGACCGGGAGGTGTTTATGAACCGGGAGCATACGAAGGAGATCCGGATCGGCAGCCGTGTGATCGGCGGAGGCCATCCCATCGCGATCCAGTCGATGACGAACACAAAGACGGAGGATGCGGATGCGACGGCGGCGCAGATCATCGCCCTGGAGAAGGCGGGCTGCGACATCGTGCGCTGCACGGTGCCGACCAGAGAGGCGGCGGAGGCGCTGGAGCAGATCAAAAAGCGCATCCATATCCCGCTGGTGGCGGACATTCATTTCAATTATCAGCTCGCGATCGCGGCGATCGAGCACGGTGCGGACAAGATCCGGATCAATCCGGGGAACATCGGAGGCCTGGAGCATATCCGCGATGTGGTCGCCGCGGCACGCATGCGGAACATCCCGATCCGCGTCGGCGTCAATTCCGGTTCGCTGGAGCAGGACGTGATCCGGCGCCACGGCGGCCGCGTGACGGCCGAGGGACTGGTGGAAAGCGCGCTCGACAAGGTGCGGATGATCGAGGACTTCGACTACGACAATCTGGTCATCAGCATCAAGTCGTCGGATGTACTGATGTGTATCAAAGCCTACGAGCTGATGTCTGAGCAGACGGCCTATCCGCTTCATGTTGGCATCACGGAGGCCGGGACGGTTTTCTCTGGCAACGTCAAGTCGGCTGTGGGGCTGGGTATCCTGCTTCACGAGGGAATCGGCGATACGATCCGGGTTTCTCTGACAGGCGATCCACTGGAAGAGGTCCGCTCGGCTAAACTGATTCTGCGGTCACTGGGACTTCGGAGAGGCGGCATCGAGGTGGTTTCCTGTCCGACCTGCGGGCGGACGGAGATCGATCTGATCACGCTGGCGAATCAGGTGGAGCAGATGGTGCAGGATATTCCGCTGGATCTGAAGGTGGCCGTGATGGGCTGCGTGGTGAACGGTCCGGGAGAGGCAAAAGAAGCGGATTTCGGCATTGCCGGCGGCAGGCACGAGGGACTGCTCATCCGCCATGGCGAGATCATCAGAAAAGTGCCGGAGGATCAGCTGCTCGGTGCGCTCCGGGAGGAGCTGCTGAGAGTGAGCAGTCCGGACGGTCTCAGCTGACTGTGAGGGTTCATGAATCAGGCAAAACCATTTCTGGAGGCGTTTCCTGGCCTTGATGTCGATCCGAAGATCCGGGCTCTTCTCGAGTATGTGAAGGTGGAGCGGATTACGGTCAATCATGCGAGGAATCGCCTCAAAATCTATATTGTATCGGAAAACTGGCTGAAGAAGCAGCATATCTACCGGCTCGAGGATGCCATCTCCGCGCAGGTCTTCGGAAACGCGGGCCGCATGGAGGTGAAGGTCATCGAGCATTTTGTGCTGTCCGGATCCTACAGCGCGTCCAATTTTTACAAGGCGTACCGGTCCAGCATGGTGACCGAGCTGAAGAACGTCGACCCGCTGCTGGAGCAGGCCTTTCTGCATTCCGAACTGACGTTCGGGGAGACGGAGGACGAGGCCGGAAGGAAGGAAAGCACGGAGGAGGCAGAGACTGAGCCGCAAGGCGGGTGCAGCCCGTTCCAGACGGTCACGGTCACAGTACCGGACAGTGCCGTCTTTCTGAGGGAGCAGGACCGGCTGATTGCCTACGTGGAGAAGATTTTCTGCGAACGCGCCGGTTTCAAAAATGTCGAAGTGCTGGGAAAGGTATCGGAGAAGAAGGCGGCATCCGCGAGGGAGGCGGACGACCTGCAGATCGAAGAGAAGATCCGCGAGGTGATGGAACGCAACGAGAAGCGTCACGCCGGCGCGGCTGTCGAGAAAAAGCTTCCTGTGAAAGAGGAAAAGCAGTACAGCCGGCGTCACCAGAGTCTGGCAAAGGATGCGTCCGTCCTCTACGGACGGGCCTTCGATGACGAACCCGACCCGATCAGCTCACTGGGAGACGATCCGAGAGAAGTGACCGTGCGGGGCGAAGTTTTCGCGACGGAGAGCCGGGAGACACGGAGCGGCCGCATCATTTTCACGGTTGCCGTCACAGACTACACTGACAGCCTCCGTTTCAAGTTGTGGTTTGACAAGGAGGATCTCCCGGAATACGAGTCGGCCTTCCGGAAGGGCAGCTGTTTTGTGATCAAGGGCCTGATGGATCTGGACCCCTATGACCGGGAGATGATGATCAAGAGCGTGTACGGCATCCGCCGGATTCCGCCGTTCCGCGAGGCACGGGAAGATCACGCGACGGTGAAGCGGGTCGAGCTGCACTGCCATACGCAGATGTCGGATATGGACGCGGTGGCCTCGGCGACCTCCATCGTCAAACAGGCCTACCGGTTCGGCATGAAAGCGATCGCCATCACCGACCATGGTGTCGTGCAGGCGTTTCCGGAGGCAAAGAAGTGCTTCGGAGGGAAGGGCGGTATTCCGAAAGACGCGGATCTCAAGGTGATCTACGGCATGGAGGGCTATCTGGTCGACGACATGAAGAATCTGGTCGGCGGCGCCGTCGAGGGAAGAATCGACGGTCCCTGTGTCGTGTTCGATGTCGTGACGACCGGTCAGAGTCCTTTTACGCACGATATCATCGAGATTGCTGCACAGAAGATCGAAGGCGGACGGCTGACGGAAGAGTTTTCCACGCTGGTCAATCCCGGGCGGCCGATCCCGTTCTCCATCCAGACGGAGGTGGGGATCACCGACAATATGGTGATTTCGTCTCCGGATCTGGAACACGCGATGAGGGCTTTCGCGGAGTTCGCCGGCAGTCTGCCGCTGATCGCCTATGATGCGGATCAGGGCATGAACTTTATCCTGGCCGCCTGCGAGCGGTATGGAATCGAGCCACCGGGCCGGACTTTCATCGATATTCCCGCGGTGGCCCGCTACCTTCTCCCGGGACTCGGCAAGATCCGGTTCCGGACGCTTATCCGCCATCTGAAGGTGCCGAATACGGACGAGATGCGCGCGTTCCCGCGGGCAAGGAGTATGGCGATGGCCTATCTCCGGCTGCTCGAAGGGATGGAGAGCCAGAACATCGTCACGTTCGGAGACCTCAATGCGAAGGGCGCTGTCTCGGTGGATCGTATCCGGAACCTGAAATACTACCACATCATCCTGCTGGCGAAGAATGAGATCGGGCGGCGCAACCTTTATACGCTGGTTTCGGAGTCGCATCTGAAGTATTTCAAGACAAGGCCGCGGATTCCGCGCTCCGTTCTGAACGCGCACAGAGAGGGACTGATTCTCGGGAGCGCCTGCTCGGCGGGCGAGCTGTATCAGGCTATCTTAAGCGGCGCTTCGGACGCGGAGATCGCCCGGATCGCCGGGTACTACGACTATCTTGAGATCCAGCCCACAGGCAACAACAACTACCTGATCGGAGAGACAAGGAGCGGGATCCGGTCGGTGGAGGATCTCCGTGACATCAACCGGCGGATCGTCCGGCTCGGGGACCAGTTCCGCAAGCCGGTCTGCGCCACATGTGACGTGCACTTCCTGAATCCGGAGGACGCGATCTACCGGTCGATCATTCAGGCCGGACACGGCTTCACGGAGGAGGCGTCCGGCCAGCCGCCGCTCTATCTCCGGACGACGGAGGAGATGCTGGCTGAATTTTCCTATCTCGGGGAGGAAAAATGCCGGGAGGTTGTCATCACGAACACCAACCGGATCGCGGAACAGATCGGGGATGTGTCGCCGATCTATCCGTACAAATGTCCGCCGTCGATTCCTCACGCGGCGGAGGATCTGGAGGCGATGTGCTACGAGACCGCCCGGGAGTGGTACGGCGATCCGATACCGGAACTCGTCCGGTCGCGGCTGGACAAGGAGCTCGGCTCCATCATCCGGAACGGGTACGCGGTGATGTATATCATCGCGCAGAAACTGGTGAAGAAGTCGAACGATGACGGCTATCTGGTCGGTTCCCGGGGGTCGGTGGGCAGTTCCTTCGTCGCGACGATGTCGCATATCACGGAGGTGAATCCGCTGCCGCCTCACTACCGCTGCCCGAAATGCCGGTACAGCGAATTCGACTCGGAGGAAACCCGTCTCGCCCACGCCGAGGGACGGAGCGGATGCGACATGCCGGACAAGTTCTGTCCGCACTGCGGGACGAAGATGATCAAGGACGGCTTCGATATCCCGTTTGAGACCTTCCTCGGTTTCAAGGGAGACAAGGAGCCGGACATCGATCTGAATTTCTCCGGCGACGAGCAGGGCGTCGCGCAGCAGTTCGTGGAGGTGATTTTCGGAAAGGGACAGACCTTCAAGGCGGGCACGATCGGCACGGTGGCGGACAAGACGGCCTACGGTTACGCGATGCATTATTTTGAGGACAAGGGCGAGGCGAAGAAGAGCTGCGAGCTGGAACGACTCTCGGCGGGCTGCGTCGGCGTCCGACGCACGACCGGCCAGCACCCGGGCGGCGTCATCGTCCTCCCGAAGGGGATGGACATCAACTGGTTCACGCCGATTCAGCACCCGGCCAACGACATGAACTCACCGTTCATCACGACGCATTTCGATTATCATTCCATCGACACGAACCTGCTGAAGCTGGATATTCTCGGACACGATGATCCGACCATCATCCGTATGCTGCAGGATCTGACGGGAACGGATCCCCATGATGTGCCGCTGGACGACAAGGGCGTTCTCTCCCTCTTTCAGGGAACGGAGGCACTCGGCGTGACGAAGGCGGATCTTGACGGGTGCGATCTGGGGACGCTGGGCGTGCCGGAGTTCGGTACCAGCTTCGTCATGGGGATGCTGCGGGAGACGAAGCCGAAAACGTTTTCGGAACTGATCCGGATTTCCGGTCTTTCCCACGGGACGGATGTCTGGCTGGACAACGCGCAGTATTTCATCGAGAGAGGAGATTGCACGCTGGGCACCGCGATCTGCACCCGTGATGATATCATGCTGAATCTCATTCAGTGGGGCGTCGAGCCGGAGCACAGCTTCAAGATCATGGAAGCCGTTCGGAAGGGCCGCGGGCTTTCCCCGGAGCAGGAGAAGGAGATGCGTGACCATGGTGTGCCGGACTGGTACATCGAATCCTGCAAGCGTATCAAATATATGTTTCCGAAGGCGCACGCGGCGGCTTACGTCATGAACGCGTTCCGCATCGCCTATTACAAGATCAATTATCCGCTTGCCTACTATGCCGCCATGTTCTCGATCCGCCTGAAGACGTTCAATTACGAGCATATGTGCCAGGGACGGGAGAAGCTCGATTATTACGCGGATCAGATCAAAAAGGAGGCCGATCCGTCGGCGAAGGAGAAGGAAGAACTCGATGATATGCGTCTTGTGCGGGAAATGTATGCCAGAGGCTTTTCCTTCCACAGGCTCGACCTGTACCGTGCGCATGCGACGCGCTGCTCCATCATCGACGGAAAGATCATGCCTCCGCTGAACTCGGTGGGCGGTCTCGGGGACACGCAGGCGATCGCCGTGGAAGAGGAGACGAAGAAGGGGCCCTTCCTTTCGAAGGACGACTTCCGGGAGCGCACGAAGGTATCGAAAACGATCATCGATCTGCTGGAGGAGATGGGCGTTCTGAAGGATATCCCGGAGAGCAACCAGATCTCACTGTTTGATCTTGTTTGACGGCCGGATCCGGATCAGGTTTTCAGCCGGAGGAGAGGGAAGACAACATGGTAAAGATTACGGAATCGGAGATCCGGCTGGAGACGGAGCCGGGCCGGAGCATCCGGTCTGCGCTTCATCTGGAGGCGGAGGATGCGGACCGCGTGCGGGGAGAGCTTTACTCGGATCATGCGCGGATCATTCCGGAGCTCGAGCAGTTTTCGGGACGGAAAATGCGGCTTCGCTTCGGCGTGGATGTGACGGGACTTCGTGACGGGGATACCGTGAACGGCCATCTGCTGGTGGTAACGGATTCCGGGGAACAGTCGGTTCCGGTCGCCGTCCGGATCCGCCGGGCGGAAAGGAGAACCGGAGAAAGCGAGGCGAAGGACCTCGCCTCGTTCGCATCCCTGGCGGAACAGGGACCGGAGGAGGCGTTCGGGCTGTTCATGAGCCCGGGATTCGGGAACCTGATTCCGGCGGACGATCCGGAACGCGCATCCCTCCTTGCCCTTCACCGGGGGCTGGCCGTTCCGGGCGCGTCCATGCTGGCGATGGAGGAATTTCTGCTGGCGGCCGGACTGAAGCAGCCGGTGACGGTGACGGCGGATGTCTCCGAGGTGCGGTATGACCGGATAAAGGAGACGGTGATGGAGCAGGTGACGCTGCGCCGTTCGTCGTGGGGAAGCCTGCTGATCCTGGCCGAAACCGAGGGGGATTTTCTGTCTCTTCCGAAATCCGTGCTCACGGATGAAGACTTTGTGGGGCGGACGTGTATCTTCTCCTTTCTCATTGACAGGAGCCGTCTTGGAACGGGAATGCGCTTCGGACGTATCCGTTTTCGCGCGCCGCAGGGAACGTTTGAGGTACGTGTCACCGCGACGGCGATGAAAAAGGACGAGGCGGATCCGGCGGTGGCCGCGGATCGTCTCGAACTGACGCTTTTCAGGGAGATGACGGACTGGTGCTGCGGCCGGACGGACAATGCCGCTCTGGCGGACCGTCTTGAGGAGACGATCGACCGGCTGCGGCAGATCCGCCCGGAGCGCACGGCGGCGCTGAAGCTTCTCTGGTCCTTTGCTCTGGAGACGGGAGGCCGACATGCCGACGCGCAGACGGTTCTCCGCGGGGTGACGGAGGGGGAAAAGGCAGGAGAGCCGGAAGAGATCCTGATGGCCATCGACTATATGGAGGGTTTCACCGGACTGGCGAAGCTGAAGCGGGAAGCGTTTGCCTCCCGCGTCCGGTCCTGCGCCGCGCGCCGGCCGGACAGCTGGCTGATGCTCCGCCTGATGGTCCGGACGTCCCCGGATCTCTGGAGGTCCGGGCGGCGTATCCTTGAGCTCACGCGGAACGCCTTCGTAAGCGGCTGCCGCAGCCCGTTCCTTTATGCTCAGGCTTTCTCCGTTCTTAAGCAGGAAGAGGATCTTCTGGAGAGGCTGGATCCGTTCATGCTCCGGATACTTCTCTTTGCGGCGCGCAGAGAAATGCTGACGGAAGGCCTGCTTCTCCGCGCCGCCTTTCTTTCGGATCATGAGAAGACGTTCAACGGCCTTTTATTCCGGGTCCTGACGGAAGGATACCGCCGGATGCCGCTGGACGGCGTGCTCGAGGCGATCGTCCGGCTTCTTATGAAGGGGGATCCCCGCGACAGCCGCTGCTTTCCGTGGTACGAACGGGCTGTCGCGAAGCAGATCCGTGTGCTCCGCCTCTACGAATATTATGTGGAGTCGATGCCCCCCGAAAGCACAGGCATCCTGCCGGCGGTGATCCGCCGTTACTTTGCTTACAACAATACGCTGTCTGATGAGGGACGTGCTTCGCTCTATGCAGCCGTTGTCCGCAGCCGAGCGGATGATCCGGAGACCTTCCGCCGTTATCATGACACGATGGAAGCCTTCGCCGCCGCGTCACTCCGTCAGGGAAGGATTTCCGTGAATTACGCCGCGCTGTATCAGGAGCTGATTGAACGGCTGCCGGACGAGGCTTCCGCCGCGACGATGACGAGGCTGCTCTTCACATTCAGGCTGTATACCGATGACCGCACGGTGACCTCGGCGGTTGTCATCCACCGGGAACTGGCGAAAGAAACCTCCGTGCCCTTCTCGCACGGCGTCGCGTGGATCGAGTGGTACACGCCGGATGCCCGGATTCTTCTCGAGGACAGGGAAGGACGCCGGTACGCGGTGACCAAAGCGTACGCCTGCGGAAGGCTGATGGAAGATGACCGGTTCCGCGAGATGTGCGTCCGGTCCTGTCCGTCCGATCCGGGAATCATCGTGAGCCGGATTCGGGAATTCGAGCGGAAGGAGATCGCTGACGCCGAGGCGTTCCGGATGTGGAAACGGGCCGAGGCATCAGAAGAGATGAGCGATGCGTTCCGGGAGGAGGTCCGGAGGCGTATTCTCGGATATATTCTTGTGCACCCGGAAAATTCGTTCTTCACGGACGAGACGGATCCGTCTGTGCTGGAACGGTACGCGGAGGCTGACCCTGCGCTGCTGGTTCGTGTTCTGACAGCCGGGGGTCAGTATCAGTCCGCCGCATGGGCGCTGGCGTCTCACGGATTCGAGCGGGTGGATCCGGCGCTGATCGCGCAGCTGGCCTCGCATCTCATCCGGAATGCGGAGGACCGGGAGGATGAGGAGCTTCTTCAGCTTTCCGTCTATGCTTTCCGAAGCGGCCGCTTCGACGAGGAGATCCTGCATTATCTGATGCTGTACTTCAGGGGCGGACTGAAGGAGATGCTCGCCGTCCGGGAGAAAGCCGCGGCCTTTTCCGCCGGCACCCGGTCGATGGACGAACGGATTCTGGCCCGGATGATTTTTACGAAGTCATCGGACGCCGAGGGGCCTTCCGTGCTTCGCACTTATGTCGGGGCCGGCGGGGACGCGGCGCTTGCCCGCCGCTATCTGGCATTTTACGCGGATGCAATGCTCGGGGAGCCGGGACGGATCGATCCGTGGACAGCATCCTTCGCGGGCAGCCAGCTGCGGTCCGGAGACATCACGGACGGCGCGGTGAAGCTGCTGTATCTCAGGGCTGTATCCGAGAAGTACAGCCTCGACAGGGAGGAGCTGACAGCGGAGGAGAAACAGCTGACAGAAATCCTGCTGGAGGAGAGCCGGGCACGCGGCCTGTTTTTCCGTTTCTATCAGGATCTTCCGGATTCGTTTGTGAGCGGGCTTCCTGTCCGCGACCGGATTTTCATCGAGAAGAAGGTTTCTCCGGCGGACCGGGTAACGATTCACTACAGGCTGTCCGCTGACGGCGGAAAGGAAGAGGAGCCCTGGCAGACAGAGAACTGTGAGCGGATTTTCCGGGGAATTTGTTCGCGGACATTCACGCTTTTCTACGGGGAGACGCTGGAGTATTATCTGACGGTCACGCATGAGGGAGAAGAGACGGACGGACCCCGTACCGCCGTCACATCCTCCGCGTCGGATCTGCAGGGGACGGGCTGCTACCAGAGAATCAACCGGATGCTGAAGGCGAAGGCGGACGGAGACACGGACGCGCTTCGTAAGGAGCTTCTGTCATTCAGGAGAGCGAGACGTCAGGCGGAGCGGCTCTTCCGGCCGGAATAACGAGCCCGGGGACGATGAGGCGGTGCGGCAGGACTGAAGATCAGGATAACGGAAGCCTGAGGACGCCGGACCGGAAGAAGGGATGAGCGGATGATGAATGAAGTGCGGAATTTGCTGATCGGATTTGAACTCGGAGAGAAGGAGTCTCAGATCACGTGCTACGACCGGAAGAGGAAGGAGCCGGTGTCCGTTTCCACACGGACCGGGACGAATCTGTTCTTCTTTCCTACTGCCGTCGCGAGAAAAAACTGTTCCGATGAATGGTACTTCGGGCGGGAAGCGGAGTATTTTTCCTCACGGAAGGAGGCCGCTCTGGTCACAGACCTGTTTGATCTCCTGAAACGGGGTGACAGTGCGGATGTGGGCGGAAAAGTGTATACGGCGGAACAGCTGCTGGCTGCGTTCTTCAGGGAGGCGCTGAAACTGCTGGGTGTGACGGACCCGGTACGCTGTATCGCCGGGATCTGTGTCACGACCGGGGAACTGACCGGACGGCTCGCAAGTGAAATCCGCTCCGCACTGGCGGCGCTCGGGCTTCCCCCGGCGCGCTGCTTCGTTCAGGATTCTCTTGAGAGCTTCTACTATTACGGCTATTCTCAGAAGCCGGAGATATCGGTCCGCGGCATGGCGCTGATCCGGTTTCGCGGCGATACCGTCACATACCAGCGGATGGACGAACACCGGAGCCGGAAGCCGTTCACAGTGACGATCACGGAGCCGGAACGGCTTGCGCTTGAACAGGATCCGCTCCGGAGGGACGGGACCTTCGCTGCGGCGGTCGACAGATGGACCGGTGCGGGAGGCCTTTCAGGTATCTTCATCACAGGAGACGGATTCAGTCAGGATTGGGCGAAGCGGTCTGTCCGCGCGCTCAGCGCCCGGGGCGCGAAGGTATTCGAGGGAGGAAACCTTTTTGTCAAGGGGGCCTGCTGGACCGTGCTGGAGAGACTCGAACGCCACGCTTTCCGCAGGCGCGTCTATCTCGGACCGGATATTGTCCGCTCTTCCCTCTGCATCGATCTGATCGACGGCAGCGGGCAGACGGTGTATCCGCTGATCCGGGCCGGCGTCAACTGGTTCGAGAACGAATCGGTCTGTGAGATCATCCCGGACGGAAGGAAGGATCTGGTCGTCACGGTCATCTCGATGGACGGCACCCAGCATCGGAACGAACGATATCTCCCGGACGGCCTTCCGGACAGGCCGAACCGCGCGACGCGGCTCAGACTGGCCGCCTCCTGCATCGGCACGGACGAGGCCCGCCTTGAGGTGACGGATCTGGGCTTCGGGGAATGGTTCCCGTCTTCCGGAAAGCGATGGACCTATACGGTGCCGCTTGCATTCTCATCATTCAAGGCGAAGAAAGGAGCGTCATCAACATGACCGGATATCGGCTGTCAAAGACGGGAACGGCCCGCCATCCCTACTATCTTCCGGATCTGGCGCGGAATCTCCTGTCCGTGGAGGAGCTGTGCTGGCTGGTGACAGAGCAGCCGGCTCTCATCGACGAATCGATCACGTCAAAGGCGCTGACCCGCTGGCTGGTCGAGGAATTTGCGATGACCGGCACGGCGATCAGAATGGAGCGGGCCATGAAAAACGGAGGAGCGCTGACGGACTATCTCGGCCCGCTTCTGGTGGATGCGGATTATCTGACACCGCTGGAAATGCGCGCTTATTTTCAGAGGCTGGAGAAGCTGGAGAAGGCGTCCTTGCCGGAACGGTTCCTGCTGAAGGCGGATGCGCTCGCCGGCTGGAGACGTTTCGGCCAGGCGATCGCGCTGTATCAGGAGGCGGCCGGAGCCGCTCCGAAGGACGGAACGGAGCTGCTGGCGAAGATCTGGCACAACTGCGGCGCCGCGTCGATGCAGCTGCTCGAATACGAGGAGGCACTGGCGGACTTTGAACGCGCGTGGACACTGACAGGGCGTGAGGCGGACAGACGAATCTGGCTGCTGGCACTGGCTGTCGCTTATCCGGCGGAACGGTTCCGTTGGGAAGCGGAGGCGCGCGGTGTACCGGAGGACGCGGCGGAGGCGGCGCTTGAAGAGGCGTCGGAAGCGCTTTCCGGTCCTCCCGGGACCGAGGAGACGGCCGACTCCGGCCTGCTGGCCGCCGGGGCGGATGAACTGCGGGCGGCCTATCACCGGGAAGCCGGCCGTTCCGACAGGAGGATTCTTTCTTGACCTCCCCGATGCCCTATGCTATGCTGTGGTAGTGCTTTACCATGGTAGAGCGATACAACAGCGTTCGGCGCGCAGGGCGGGGACATATCGCACCCGCGGAGACGGCGGAGGCGGAAACGCCGGAGCGGTCCGGAAGGCGCGGCGGGAGCGGACTGAAACGGGAGGATGATTATGAAGAAGAAAATGCTGAGTCTGATGCTGGCCGCCATGATGACGGTTTCCTGCGCGGTGCCGGCTCTGGCGGCGGATTCGGATACGGCAGCCGTGTCCGGAGCGGAATCCGCGGCGGAGAGCTTCGATCCGAAGGGCGATCTTGCCTATATCAAAGACAAGGGAGACCTGATTGTCGGCATCACGGATTTCGAGCCGATGGATTACAAGGATGACGACGGAAAGTGGATCGGATTTGACGCGGATCTCGCCGCGAAGGTGGCTGAGGATCTGGGCGTTGACGTGAAGTTCGTCGAGATCGACTGGGACAACAAGATCCTTGAGCTGAACAACAAGAGCATCGACTGCGTGTGGAACGGTATGACGCTGACGGACGAGGTGACGAAGTCCATGGACTGCACCAACGCCTACTGCAATAACGCTCAGGTGGTCGTGCTTCCCTCCGACAAGGCGGACAAGTACAAGGACGAGGACAGCCTGAAGGATCTGCAGTTCGCCGTGGAAGCCGGATCGGCCGGCGAGGCCGCGGCGGAGGAAAAGGGCTTCAGCTGCACGTCGGTGACGTCTCAGGCGGACACACTGATGGAAGTGAAAGCCGGTACGTCGGATGCGGCGATCATCGATCTTCTGATGGCCGGCGCGATGATCGGGAAGGGGACGTCCTATCCGGATCTGACCCATACGCTTGAGCTGACGACCGAGAAATACGGCGTCGGATGCCGCCAGGGATCGGATCTCCGCGACTGCATCAACGGAGAGTTCGTGAAGCTGTACAAGGACGGGACGATGAAGAAGATCGCGGAGAAGTACGGCGTGCAGGACGCGCTGATCGAGCAGAAGTGACTTAAGCCAAAGAGCGGGAGGAAAAACGGCCGGTACCGGAAGTCTTTCCCTGCCCCGTGAACCTGCGATTCAGGCAGGCGGTCCGCCGCCTGCCTGAATCGTTTCCTGCTGTCAGCCATTCTGCATTGAAGGAGATATCTGATCATGTTCTGGACTGTCACATCCTCTCTCTGGGACGGCTTTCTGATGACGCTGAAGCTGTTCGTCCTCACACTGCTGTTCTCGCTTCCGCTGGGACTGCTGATCAGTCTCGGCTCCATGAGCCGCATCGCCGTTCTGAAATATCCTTTGAAATTTCTGATCTGGATCATCCGCGGAACGCCGCTGCTGCTGCAGCTTCTGGTGATTTATTACGGGCCCGGAATCCTTCTGCAGAAGAACATCTGGGGCTCGGGAGATACCGGCCGCTTCATTGCGGCACTGGCTGCCTTCGTCATCAACTATGCCTGCTACTTCTCGGAGATTTACCGTGGCGGCATTCAGGGAATTCCGGTGGGCCAGTATGAGGCGGGCCAGGTGCTCGGACTGACGAAGGGCCAGATCTTCCGCCGGATCGTGCTGCTTCAGGTCATCAAGGCCATTGTGCCTCCGATGGCCAACGAGATCATCACACTGGTCAAGGACACGTCCCTCGCGAGAGTGATCGCGGTCTATGAGATCATCTGGAGCGGCGAACGTTTCATCAAGAGAGCGGGCATCATCTGGCCGCTGTTCTACACCGGGGTATTTTATCTTGTGTTCAGCGGCCTCCTGACGCTGCTGTTCCACTATATCGAGAAAAAGCTGGATTATTTCAGATGAGCGGGGGAGACGCGATGGCATTTCTTGAAGCAGAGCATATCAGCAAGCATTTCGGCGCGACGGACGTCCTCAGAGACATCAGCTTTTCCATGGAGGAAGGTCAGGCGGTTTCGATCATCGGATCCTCCGGAAGCGGAAAGACGACGCTGCTTCGCTGTCTGAATTTTCTCGAGACGCCGGACGGAGGCGTCATCCGGGTGAAGGGCGAGACGCTGTTCGACGGATCGGACAGCCGGCGCCTTACGGACGCGGAGGCGCGGAGCCGGCGACTTCACTTCGGCATGGTCTTCCAGCAGTTTAATCTCTTTCCCCAGTACACCGCCATTGAGAACGTGATGCTGGCGCCGCGTCTGGCGGCGAAAGAGAAGCATCAGAACCGGGACGCGGAGATCCGGAATCAGGCGGAGGCGCTTCTCGGGGAGATGGGACTTTCCAACCGGATCAACAGCTACCCGCATCAGCTCTCCGGCGGACAGCAGCAGCGGGTGGCGATCGCCCGCGCGCTGGCTCTTCATCCGGATATTCTCTGCTTCGACGAGCCGACCTCGGCGCTCGACCCGGAGCTGACGGGTGAGGTGCTCCGCGTGATCCGCAATCTTGCGATGCAGCACACGACGATGATCATCGTGACACATGAGATGGCTTTCGCACGCGACGTGGCGGACCGGGTGATCTTCATGGACGGAGGGAGGATCGTCGAGCAGGGCGCGTCCCGGGATGTGATTGATCATCCGAAGGAAAAACGGACACAGGAGTTTCTTTCAAATTACGCGAAAGGACCGGGAGAGGACGCCTGACGGCGTCCCTTCCGGTCTTTTTCTTGAAATGTCTTCACGGATAGGCTATGATAGCCGCGGTATAAGCGTCCGCCGGCAGCGACGGACGAAACGCGACCGAAGCGGCCGGTGACGGCCGCCGCAGAAGAAAAGGACAGACCGGAATGAGAGAACTTCGCGAAGCATGCGGTGTATTCGGAATCTATGACCTGTCGGGCCGCAAGGATGTGGCCCGGACGATCTACTACGGACTGCTCGCCCTGCAGCATCGCGGCCAGGAGAGCTGCGGCATCGCGGTGAGCGACACGGAGGGCCCTAAGGGCAAGGTCCGCGCGCACAAGGGGATGGGGCTGGTCAATGAGAACTTCCGTCCGGAGGATCTGGACGCGCTGTACGGCGACATCGGCGTAGGCCATGTCCGCTACTCGACGGCAGGAGCCAGTACGCGGGAGAACGCCCAGCCCCTCGTTCTCAGCTATATCAAGGGAACGCTCGCGCTGGCCCACAACGGGAACCTGATCAACGCGCTGGACCTGAGGGAGGAACTGGAATACAACGGCTGCATTTTCCAGACAACGATCGATTCGGAGGTGATCGCGTATCATATCGCGCGGGAACGGGTCCGTTCCGCGTCCGTCGAGGAGGCAGTGGGGAAGGCGGCTGACAAGCTGAAGGGAGCCTATTCTCTGATCGTCATGTCTCCGAGAAAGCTGATCGGTATGCGCGATCCGGACGGCTTCAAGCCTCTTGTGCTCGGCCGCCGCGATAACGCGTGGATCCTCGCCTCCGAGACGTGCGCGCTCGACACGATCGGGGCAGAGTTCGTCCGGGACGTGGAGCCGGGTGAGATCGTCACCATCACGAAGGACGGCGTCCGTTCCGACCGGAGCCGTGTGAGGCCGGCGGCGCGTCAGGCGCACTGCATCTTCGAGTACATCTATTTTGCGCGGCCCGACAGCCACATCGACGGAATTTCCGTGTACCAGTCCAGAATCCGCGCGGGGCGGTTTCTGGCCCAGGACGCGCCGATCGACGCGGATGTCGTCTGCGGCGTTCCCGAATCGGGGAATGCAGCCGCCCTCGGCTACTCGCTGGAATCCGGCATTCCCTTCGGGCAGGCGTTTTACAAGAACAGCTATGTGGGCCGGACCTTCATCTCGCCAAAGCAGAGCGCACGGGAGCAGGGGGTTCAGGTGAAGCTGAATGCGCTTTCCGAAGCGGTCGCCGGGAAACGGGTGATTCTGGTGGATGACTCCATCGTCCGCGGCACGACCTCGGACCGGATCATCCGGATGCTCCGCGACCACGGGGCGAAGGAGGTGCATATGCTGGTTTCCTCCCCGCCGTTCCTCTGGCCCTGCTATTTCGGAACGGACATTCCGGAGAGACATCAGCTGATCGCCTACAACCGGTCGGTGGAGGAGATCTGCAGCATCATCGGAGCGGATTCCCTCCACTATCTGAGAACCGAGCGTCTGCCCCAGCTGGTGGACGGGCGCGTGCATCTGTGCGAGGGATGCTTCACCGGCGTCTACCCGATGAAGACACCGGAGATCAATATACACGACGCGCTGGAATAAAGAACGGACCGGGAAGACCCGGAGAAGCCGGCCGTCCGGCCGGCCAAGGACAGGAGGAGCTATGAGCAGTGACAGATATGTAAGTCCGCTTTCGGAACGCTACGCGAGCCCGGAGATGCAGGAAGTGTTCTCGCCGGACAGAAAGTTCCGGACCTGGAGAAAACTCTGGATCGCGCTGGCCGAGACGGAGAAGGAACTGGGGCTTCCGATCACCGATGAGCAGGTCGCGGAACTGAAAAGCCACGCGGACGACATCAACTATGAGGACGCGAAACGCCGGGAGAAGGAAGTGCGTCACGATGTGATGTCCCATGTTTACGCCTACGGGCTGCAGTGCCCGAAGGCGAAGGGAATCATCCATCTCGGCGCCACATCCTGCTACGTCGGGGACAACACCGACATCATCCTGATGCGCGACGCGCTGGACATCATCCGGCGGAAGCTGATCAACGTGATTGCCGAGCTGGCACGCTTCGCGGACCGCTACAAGGATCTTCCGACGCTGGCGTTCACGCATTTTCAGCCGGCCCAGCCTACGACCGTAGGCAAGCGGGCGACGCTGTGGATCAATGAGTTCATGATGGATCTGGAGGATCTGGACTACGTCCGCGGTTCGCTGAAGCTTCTGGGCTGCAAGGGGACCACCGGCACGCAGGCCTCCTTCCTCGAGCTGTTTGCGGGAGATCAGGGAAAATGCGACCGTCTTGATCCGATGATTGCGGAGAAGATGGGCTTTTCCGCCTGTTATCCGGTGTCCGGCCAGACCTATTCCCGCAAGGTGGATACCCGTGTGCTGAACGTTCTTGCCGGCATCGGCGCCAGCGCCACGAAGTTCTCCAATGACATCCGCCTGCTTCAGCATCTGAAAGAGGTGGAGGAGCCCTTCGAGAAGAATCAGATCGGCTCGTCGGCGATGGCCTACAAGCGCAACCCGATGCGTTCCGAGCGGATCGCCTCTCTGTCCCGCTACCTGATAGCGGACGCGGTGAATCCGGCGGTCACCTCCTCGGTACAGTGGTTCGAGCGGACGCTGGATGATTCCGCCAACAAGCGGCTTTCCGTGCCGGAGGGCTTCCTCGCCTGCGACGGTGTGCTGGATCTTGTGGCGAACGTGGTGGACGGCCTGGTGGTCTACCCGAAGGTCATCCGGAAACACCTGATGGCCGAGCTGCCGTTTATGGCGACCGAAAACATCATGATGGACGCAGTGAAGGCGGGAGGAGACCGTCAGGAGCTCCATGAGCGGATCCGTGAGCTCAGCATGCAGGCCGGCCGTGCGGTGAAGGAGGAAGGCCGGGACAATCCGCTGCTGGAGCTGATCGCGGCGGATCCGATGTTCCATCTTACGCTCGCCGATCTCGAGAAATCCATGGATCCGGCGAAGTATATCGGGCGCGCGCCGTATCAGACGGCCCGCTATCTTGCCGAGACGGTTCAGCCCGTGCTGGACGCGAACCGGGACGCGCTCGGCTGGAAAGCGGAGATTGACGTCTGAAACCGTTTGACAGGATTTTTTTCGATTATATAATAAGAAAGGCGCCGCGAGTGTGCGGCGCCGGTCAGTTACCTTCAATACATCGAAAAGGCATAACGAATAGGGCGGATCCGATGAATGATTCCAAAGGAGGATTCTTGTATGGTTACAGCAGTAGTCGGTGCGAACTGGGGCGATGAAGGGAAAGGCAAAATCACGGATATGCTCGCCGATCAGGCGGATATCGTGATCCGCTTCCAGGGGGGAGCCAATGCAGGCCACACAATCAGGAACGGGTACGGCAAGTTCGCGCTTCATACGCTGCCGTCCGGCGTCTTTCATCCGGAGGTCGTCAATATCATCGGCAACGGCGTGGCGCTGAGCGTGGATAAGATCGCGGAGGAGCTGAAGGAGATCGAGTCCCGTGGTGTTCCGGCCCCGCGGCTGATGATTTCCGACCGCGCGCAGATCGTGATGTCCTATCATGTGCTCTTTGATACGCTGGAAGAGGCGCGGCTTGCCGGAAAGTCTTTCGGGTCCACGAAGTCAGGCATCGCGCCCTTCTACAGTGACAAGTTCGCAAAAATCGGGATTCAGGTCAGTGAGCTGGCGGACATGGATACGCTCCGCGAGAAGGTGGAGGGCATTCTGGTCAAGAAGAATATCATGCTGAAATATCTCTATCATCATGATGAGCTGAAGACCGACGACATTATGGCCGAGCTGGTTCGCTACAGGGAAATTCTGAAGCCGTATCTGGCGGATACGACGGCTTATCTTTCGAGGGCGATGAAGGAAGGCAAGACCGCTCTGCTTGAGGGACAGCTGGGAACCATGAAGGATCCGGACCACGGAATCTATCCGATGGTTACCTCGAGCTCCACGCTGGCAGGCTACGGCGCCGTGGGCGCCGGCGTGGCTCCGTATGAGATCAGGAGGATCGTGGCGGTGACCAAGGCATACTCCAGCGCCGTGGGCGCCGGTGAGTTTGTCTCCGAGATCTTCGGTGATGAGGCAGAGACACTTCGGAAACGGGGCGGTGACGGCGGAGAGTACGGCGCGACGACCGGACGCCCGAGAAGGGTCGGCTTCTATGACACCGTGGCTTCCGCCTACGGCTGCCGTCTGCAGGGTGCGACGGATGTGGCGCTGACCGTGCTGGATGTACTCGGCTATCTCGACGAAATCCCGGTCTGTGTGGCCTACGACATCGACGGCCGTGTCACGACGGATTTCCCGACTACGACTGAACTGAAGAGGGCGAAGCCGGTCTGGGAGAAACTCCCCGGCTGGAAGTGCGATATCCGGGGCATCCGCCGCTACGAGGATCTTCCGGAAAACTGCCGGAAGTATGTTGAATTCATCGAGGAAAAGATCGGCCACCCGATCACCATGGTTTCCAACGGTCCGGCGCGGGAGGATATCATCTACCGGAACCGCTGAAGTGAGGCTTTTTCAGGTATTACCCTGCGGCCGTCTGAGAGGCGGCCGCAGGGTCAGGAGAGCGATGATTCTGACGGCGGGCGTGCGGGAGCACGCCCGCCGGTCTGTTGCATTGCCCGCCCGCTGTCTGCTTTCCGGTTGTCTTTTCGCCCCGGAACAGGTATGATGAAGATTCAGAATATGCGCGGACGCGCGCCCGGGCCGGCTTCCGGCCGGCGCGGTCCGGCGGAAATGGAGAGAGCCGAAGTGAGAGTACGAATGATCTCCGCCGTCTGCGCGGCTTGCGTTCTGGCAGCGGCCTCCGGGGGCTGCTCAATGCTGCCCTCGGCCGAACTGGATTCCGGCGTGATGTCGGCGGCCTCCCGGGCCGAGTCGGCAGCGGCCGATGCAGCCTCCGCGCTGGCCCGTGTCCAGTCGGCGGCCAGTGCCATCAATCGGGCTGCTTCATCTGAGACGTCAGATGGCGGGACGAAGGACGCAACGGACGCGACAGTCAACATGAAGATGATCACAGGCGGAGACGGCCGCTACTCGATCTCGGTACCGGACAGCTGGCAGGACCTGAAAGGCAGGCTGGGCGGTGATTCGGAAGGATTTCTGATCGAGACGGGAAGTTTCGACGAGCAGACCTTTCTGATCTTCGGAGCGGAGCCGTCGGAGGACTCAAATCTGACCTCTTTCGACGACTATTTCGCGACGCTGACGCAGGGCGTTACGGGAAGCAGCTCACTCAGCGATGTGAAAACCTCGAATCCGGAGACCATCACGCTGAAGACCAGCGGGCTGCAGGGCAAGAAGGTCACCTTTACCGCGAACTATCATCCGCAGGGGGCGTCCGATCAGCGCATCGCCTACCGGATCTACGGCGCGGAAGGCAGCGGGATTTACTATCAGTTCTGCTGCTGGACGACGGCGGCCAACAGCGCGATGATGGACGAGACACTTGACCGGATCGTCAGCTCCTTTACCGTCAGCAGCTGAAACCGGCATCCAGGGAGGTATGGCATGAACAAGAGCAACCGGACGTGGAAGAGAGCGCTCGCGCTGGGCGGCGCGGTGATTCTCGGATCGATGTATGTGCTGACGCTCGTCTTTGCCCTCATGAAAAGCGATCTGGCGCAGGCACTCTTCAGGGGGGCTCTGGCGCTCACGTTTATCGTTCCCGTTCTGCTTTATATGATTCTGATGATGGCGAAGGTGCTGAAACCGAAAAAGTCCGAGGTGATCGACGCGGTCATCTTCGATATCGGCAAGGTGCTGACGGATTTTCCGTGGGACACTTATACCGGCGGCCAGAACCTCAGTCCGGAAGCCGAGAAGGTGATCCGCGAGAAGGTCGTGCCGTCGGAGCTTTGGCGCGACTTTGATCTCAACGACCGTCCCTATGAGGACATCGTGAATTCCTTTGTGGCGCTGGATCCCCGTTTTGAGAAGGAAATCCGCCAGGTGGTCGAGACGGAGGATCAGATCGTGAAGCCGTTCTGGTACACAGCGGATCTGATCCGTGAGCTGAAGCGGAAAGGCTACCGCGTCTATTACCTCTCCAACTGGGCGAAGGAGTGGTACGACAACCTGAAGGACAGTTCGCTGGCTTTCATAAAGAAAATGGACGGCGGACTGTTTTCCTTCGAGGTTCACAAGGCGAAGCCCGATCCGATGATTTACCGGATGCTGACGGACCGTTATGGTCTGGATCCGGGCCGCTGCCTCTTCATCGACGACGCGCCGGAGAATGTGGAGGCCGCGAAAGCGTGCGGGATGGCGGCCATCCATTTCACATCCTACAGCGATATGCTGGAGAAGCTTCGCTCGGTCGGGGTTGAACTGTAAAACGGAACTGTGGTATATTGACCCGGTGCAGCAGGACAGAGAGGCCTGCCGCAAGAGGATCAGGAAACAAGGAGGGAGATCGGTCTTATGCTGCGCAGATATGGGCGCAGGACGGACCGTTTCTGCCGCTGGGGAGGTGATGAGTTTGTCGGCCTTCTGCAGCTGAAGCATCCGCAGGACATTGAAGGAGCGGCGCTCCGGTTTAAGGCAGCAGCTGAGAAATGTGAAGTCAGGGTGCACGGCAGGAAGATCGCCTGCCAGTCCGCCATCGGCATCACCGTTGTCCGGGACGGCGACACGATGAAATCACTGATTGATCGGGCGGACCGGTATATGTACGAGTCGAAAAAGATCCGTGGCAATCAGATTGTGACGGATTTCAATGCGGGAGATATTGCAAAATGAAGACGGACTGCCCGACAGACCGGCGTGGATGAGAACGCGGATGGCTTCCGGTAAAAGTGCAGTGAACCGGGAGGAAGCGGAAAAGGGGATATCAATGGAATCGGAAAGAAAGTCCTTTCTTGACCTGGCGAGAGTGACTGCAATGATGATGGTCATTCTCGTGCATACCTGTTCCGGCGTACGGGATGTGATGCCGGATCAGATGACCGCGATGCAGATCAGAGTTTATGATTTTCTGAAAGGGATCGGAGCATCCGGAGTGCCGGTTTTCGTCATGATCAGCGGAAGCCTTTTCCTGGAAAAGAAGAGACGGATCAGCGTAAAACAGCTTCTTTGCAGGTATATCCGGAGACTGGTGCTGGCACTGGCGCTGTTCGGAACGCTGTTCGCTTTCATGGAAATCGTCATGGTCAGCCGGACGGTCACCCTGGCAGGTCTGGGACAGGCCTTCGTCAATATGCTGACGGGCCGTTCCTGGGCGCATCTCTGGTATCTCTATATGTTTATCGGGCTGTACCTGATCCTTCCGCTGCTGAAAGCTTTTGCGGATCAGGCAGACCGGAATACGTATCGTTATATTCTGATCGTGCTGCTGCTGTTCAATTCCGTTCTCCCGGCTGTCCGCGCTTATACCGGGTTTGACTTTGGCGTATACATACCGATTTCTCTGATCTATGTGTTTTATTTCCTGCTGGGACACTATCTTGAGGCTTACTGTACAGGCAGTGAAAAACTGAAAAGAATGGCGGCTGCGGGATTGACCGTATGCTTTCTCCTTCTTGCCGCCGGCATGCTGTCCGGATGGAATCTGATTACCGGATATGATTCTCCGCTGACTGTGGGCATGAGTGTTTCCATATTTTATCTCATTGCGGCATGTGCAAAAGGAGAGTACCGGTTCTGCGGAAGGTGCAGAAAATATATATTCGGTGTTTATCTGATGCATACGGTATTTCTGAATCTCTGCTATAAGGTGCTGCATCTCACCCCGCTTATGGCCGGAGGCTATGTTCTGATTCCGGTATTCATGATCCTGACCTTTGTGATCACCCTTGCAGTTGTCCGGGTTTTATACCGCATTCCTTTTCTCGGAAAATATGTGTTATAAGGTGTACGTAACACCATCAAAAGAACTCCGGCGGCTTGCCGTGGGGAGCAGTCGGGGAAACTGTGAATCGCTTGCGGCAGGATGATCGCAACGGATTCCTTCATGTCAGGACTGAGGTTTTGAGCCGGCAGGACGGGGCGGTACATGCAGGAGACAGAAGACCGGTGCAGAGAAGCGGAATAAAGGAGCTTCCTGTATGATCTAAATTTAGGGCCCCGACAGAAAGAAGGTGAAAGAAAAGATACCTCAATGTAATATAAGATTTGCTGACCCACGACAGTTAGCAAAATCCATTACAAGAGAGGTATCCAAATGAAGTCTACCACACAAAACGCAAAGATTGCAGCTATCACCGAAAAAACTTTGATCATTGGCATTGATGTCGGAAGTGAAACGCACTTCGCAAGGGCTTTTGACTGGCGGGGATACGAATTCTCCAGAAAACCACTCGAGTTCAGCAACACCGGGGAAGGGTTCGAGACGTTCCGGGCCTGGATCGATGAGCTGAAGGAGAAACACGGGATGGACAAGGTCATGCCGGGCATGGAACCGACAGGCCATTACTGGTTCAATCTCGGGAAGTTCCTGCAGGATCATGGTATGACGCCGGTGCATGTGAACCCCCATCACGTCAAGAAGTCAAAGGAACTGGATGACAATACCCCATCCAAGAATGATCGCAAAGATCCGAAAGTGATCGCCGGTCTGGTAAAAGACGGAAGGTATTTCCGACCGTATATTCCAGATGGGATTTACGCAGAGATCCGGGCACTGTCAGGGCTGCAGGTACTTGCGCAGAGTGAGATCACAAGATTGAAGAACCGGATCGCCAGATGGTTCAGCATCTACTTCCCGAATTACAAAGACGTTTATGGGAACATTGGTGCGGTCAGCGGTCTTATGGTTCTGGAAGCAGCACCCCTGCCGGCAGATATCGTAAAGCTTGGCGTAGACGGTGTAAACCGGATCTGGAGAGAAGCAAAACTGAGAGGCGTCGGACTGAAGAGGGCAAAGACCCTGGTAACGGCGGCAGAACACAGTATCGGAAGTCGGGACGCACAGGAAGCGGCCAGGATCGAACTGCGGATCCTGCTTGCGGATTATAAGATGCAGACGGCACAGGAAGCAGAGCTGATGGCACTGATCGAGGACAAAATCAGAAAAGTTCCGTATGTTGACAAGCTTCTGGAGATCAGAGGTGTAGGCCTGAAGACGGTGACTGGATTTGTGGCGGAAGTCGGGGATATAACCCGTTTCGATGATCCCAGACAGCTCCAGAAGCTGGCCGGTTATGCCATTGTAAAGAATGAATCCGGCAAACATAAGGGAGAAAGCCACATCAGCTATCGAGGGCAGAAGCGGCTGAGATATGTGCTGTATGAGGCGGCGGTCAGCGTGGTAAGCCATAGCGCGGAATTCCGGTCGATCTACCAGTATTACACGACCAGGGAGAAGAATCCTTTGAAGAAGATGCAGTCGATGATTGCGGTCGCATGTAAGCTGGTCCGGGTGTTCTACCTGATTTTGAAAACGGGAGCCACCTATGACGCGGGGAAACTGATGGATGATATCCGGCGGCCTGTGGCAGCCTGAAAAAAACAAAGCACCAGAGAAACGACTGCTTGCAGCCGGAGCCGGGCCTCTGATCCGATATCGTCGGTCCGGCCCCGGTCACAAGCAGAAGACCGGCTCCCTTATGGGAGTGACGAAAAAAGAAGCTCATCAGGGAACGTCCGCCGAAAGGTGCTGGTGAGCGGGAGCTGGAGTCAGCAAACAACAAAGAATGAGCCAGTAGTCGGCAGGAATATTTTCCATAGGGCAAGACCCAGTAAAGGAGCTAAGCTGACACCCTGGTTATGGGCAGGCGGAACGAAGGAAGTGAGGACCCGTCGGGGAACCGAAGGTGATCCTGGTAGATACGGGAGGTGCGCTGCCATAGAGGGAAGGGTTATACAACGGCCATGTATAGCGGGATGGATGACGTTCTGCTTCGTATACCCAAAAACCTCTATTCTCGTACCAGATACTCTGAGATGCCCATCCTTCCGGCTCATTCGGCAGAGATATAACATTGAGAAATCGTTTATTTTAAAGGAAAAATCACTTGACTTTATAGGGAGAGAAAAACATGGCGAACGAAACACTTGCGCAGATGGAAGAGGAGCTTAAAGCGGACGAGAATACGCTGCTCGGAAAATGGAGAGCCAAGGCCTATAACCAGCAGGCGGACCGGCAGTGGCTGAAGCGCTTCTGGAACGATTACTTCGAAATCGAGAAGAATATTTACCGCCTCCTTCTCTCATCCCCGGATGAGGAGGTGAAGGGAACGGTGAAGGAGCTGGCAGACCGCTACAAGGTTTCCGTCGAGGTGATGGTCGGTTTTCTGGACGGCATCAACGATTCGCTGAAGGAAGCCAATCCGATCGAGACGATGGACGAGAACACGGAGGTTTCGCTGGCGTTCGACAAGGAGAAGCTGTATAAGAACATGGTGGACGCGAAGGCCGACTGGCTCTATAATCTGCCGGAGTGGGACGGAATCTTCACGAAGGAAGAGCAGCACCGACTTTATCTCGAGCAGAAGAAGTCAGGGACTATCGTGAAACCGAAGAAAATCGGCCGCAACGATCCCTGTCCCTGCGGAAGCGGAAAGAAATACAAGTACTGCTGCGGCCGGAACAAGTAAAAAGCGGGCCGCCAGGCTGCGAAGTGTTTTCCGGATTTTTTCGGGAAATGCACTTGACAGCCGTTCTCTTTACTGGTAAAGTTTAAACGTTGTTAAAAACAAGCAGAGTGACCACTCTCACCCCGGAACAGATGTGAAGGGCGTTGATAACGCGAAATCAATTCGGCTGCGGAAGCGGCCGGATCAAAGCGGGTGGTCTCGGACCGCCCGCTTTTTGCATGCGGTCTTACGGATACGGCAGGGACCGTGCTATGACGGTCCGCAGTCCGGATGAAGACGGTCTGCTTGTCTGGCGGACATCGGCACAAGATCTGAGGAGGGAAGTAACAATAAGCGATTGTATGATTAACGAGCAGATTCGTGATCGAGAGATCCGTCTGATCGGAGAGAACGGTGAACAGCTGGGCATCATGTCCGCGCGTGAAGCCCAGGCAAAGGCTGATGCGGTGGGACTTGATCTGGTGAAGATCGCGCCGAAGGCGCAGCCGCCAGTCTGCAAGATTATCGATTACAGCAAGTTTCGTTATGAGCAGTCCCGTAAGGAGAAGGAAGCGCGCAAGAAACAGAGGATCGTGGAGATCAAGGAGATCCGTATGTCTCCGAACATCGACACCAACGACCTGAACACAAAGGTCGGTGCCGCGCGCAAGTTTCTCGAGAAGGGCAACAAGGTCAAGGTGAGCATCCGCTTCCGTGGCCGGGAGATGGCCCATACGCAGGCCTCCCGCCCGATGATGGATGACTTCGCCGCCAAGCTTTCCGACATCGCTGTTGTAGACAAACCGCCGAAGATGGAAGGCAGATTCATGACCATGTTCCTGTCAGAGAAAAAATAACAGAGAGGAGATTCTATCATGCCGAAGATGAAGACAAAGAGAGCCGCTGCGAAGCGTTTCCACGCAACCGGAAGCGGTAAGCTCAAGAGAATGAAAGCTTATAAGAGCCATATCTTAACCAAGAAGGACCGCAAGACGAAGCGCAACCTGCGTCATGCGACGATCACGGATCCGACGAACGCTAAGGTCATGAAGAAAATTTTACCGTATTTCTGATTCGCATACGTGGAGGTATAAGAGATGGCGAGAATTAAAGGCGGCTTAAATGCCAAAAAGAAGCATAACCGGGTACTGAAGCTGGCAAAGGGCTATTACGGTGCCCGTTCCAAGCAGTACAGAGTAGCGAAGCAGTCCGTGATGCGTGCGCTGGCCAGCGCGTATGCGGGCCGCAAGCAGAGAAAGAGAGATTTCAGAAAGCTCTGGATCGCGCGTATCAACGCGGCGGCGAGACTGAACGGGATGAACTACAGCAATTTCATGCATGGTCTGAAGGCGGCGAACGTCGACATCAACCGCAAGGTGCTGGCTGACATCGCCGTGAATGATCCGGAGGGCTTCAAGACCCTCGCGGAGACCGCGAAGGCGGCACTGGCGTAAAGCCCGAAAGCAGGCATGGCGAAACGAACCACATAAGAGGCTGCCGCAGAAACGGCGCGGCTCCGGCGGAGACAATCCGCCGGGACAGCGCCGTCTGCGGCAGCCCTTTGCATAGGAGACGGACGGGCCCGTTCTGACGGAAAGACGGCGGCTGCGCGCGGTGAGCGCATGACAGGCCGCCGCCCGTCTCTTTCAAAGGAGCGGAGCATGGATCTCTTCGATTATATGAATCAGAAGAACGGCGAGAAGGAATCGCCGCTCGCGAGCCGGATGCGACCTCGAACGCTGGATGAGGTGGTCGGGCAGCAGCATATCATCGGGAAAGGGCGGCTGCTTTACCGGGCGATCAAGGCGGACCGGCTCACCTCGGTGATTTTCTATGGACCGCCGGGAACAGGAAAGACAACGCTTGCAAAAGTGATTGCGCATACCACGCATGCGGAGTTCCGTCAGCTCAACGCGACGACATCGGGAAAAAAGGATATGGAAGAGGTGGTCGAAGGCGCGAAACGTTCGATGGGAGGCTACGGAAAACGCACGATCCTTTTTATCGATGAGATTCACCGCTTCAACAAAGCCCAGCAGGACTATCTTCTGCCGTTTGTCGAGGACGGTACCGTGACGCTGATCGGGGCGACGACGGAAAACCCGTACTTCGAGGTCAACGCGGCGCTGCTGTCGCGTTCCACGGTTTTCGAGCTGAAGCCGCTGTCAAAGGAGGATATCGGGACGCTGCTGGATCGGGCGATGAAAGATCCGGACCGGGGACTGGGCAGCTACCGGGCGGTCCTCACGCCGGAGGCCCGGTCTTTTCTGTCTGATATGGCCGGCGGTGATGCGCGGACCGCACTCAATGCCATCGAGCTGGCGGTGATGACGACGGACAGAAGGCAGGACGGAACCGTGGTGATTGATCTTACGACCGCTGAAGACTGCATTCAGAGACGGGCCGTGCACTATGACAAGAACGGAGATCAGCATTATGATACGATATCCGCCTTCATCAAGAGCATGCGCGGCTCGGATCCCGACGCGGCTGTCTACTATCTCGCGAAGATGCTGGAGGCGGGCGAGGACATCCGCTTCATCGCCAGGCGGATCATGATCTGCGCCTCCGAGGATGTCGGAAACGCCGATCCGATGGCGATGGTGGTCGCGGCGAGCGCGGCGCAGGAGGTTGAGCGGATCGGCCTGCCCGAGTCCCAGCTGATTCTCTCGCAGGCCGCGATCTATGTCGCCTGCGCGCCGAAGAGCAACGCCTGCACAGAGGCCGTCTTTGCGGCGAGGCGTTCGGTGAGGGAAGTGAAGACGACTGTACCCGTTCATCTCCAGGACGCCCATTACGCCGGGCATGATTCGCTTGGTCACGGCATCGGCTATCTGTACGCTCATGATTTTCCGAATCACTACGTGCGGCAGCAGTACCTGCCGGACGAAATCCGGGACGCCGTCTTTTATGAGCCGACGGAGATGGGATATGAGGCGAAGATACGGACGCGCCTTGCGTTTCTGAAAGAGCACGCGGATGAAAAGAAGCCGGTCTGACCGGACATAAGGGTGTGAAAACGGAGCGGAACCGCGTGACGGCCCCGGACCCGTGACGGACGGGCTGCAGGGCCGTACGGGCGGTTCCGCTCCGGTCATTCTTTCGTGAGACGGCTGCTTTTTTTCAGAGCAGCGTCGTCATGATCGTCATGTAGATGTCCTGGGATTTTACCGGCCATTTCGTGCAGACACGCTCGGCCTCCTCCTGAGTGGTCACGTTGATTGTGAGATCAATCAGCGTTTCTTTCCCCTCATTGACCCGGCAGTGGACTGCGTATCCCCCGTCTCCGGTCATCTCGTAGTCGGCGAGTGTGCAGCTTTCGTTCCGGAGCTCAAATGCATTCTCACGGAGATAGGTATCGATGTCGCGCTTGATGGCGTAGGCGATCTCGCCGCTGAAATACTCCAGCGTCTTCTCCCCCTCCATCGTCGCGGTGTACTGGGACATATTGCGGATCTTCTCCGCCGTGATCAGCTTCGCGTCCACGAGGTCATTGATGGCCTCCTGAACGTGAAAATAGTCCGTGTATTCCTTTTCGGTCATAAAATCGGTGATCTGCGTGTTGGAAAGAGGAAAATTCACCTTGCGCAGCATATACAGAATGATGAGCTTGTAGAGCGTGAGACCTTCCGCCATGATGACTCCTTCCATCCGGGACACCGCGTTCTCTCAGTGAACCGTTTTACTATCATAACAATTCTTTCAGGTCCGTTCAAGTGGGAAATTGAGGGAAATCCAGGGCAGAGGTTGACTTTAGTACGGTGAAATATTAAAATACGACAGAATGATCAAAGAAACACCGGAAACGGCATTTTCTGAAGGAGGGAAAACGATATGAAAAGCATGAAACTGACAGCGCTGCTTCTCGCGGCGGTGACGGCGATTTCCATGACGGCGGTTGCGGTCCCGGCGGCAACGGATCAGGTCGAGGCGATCAAGAAGGCGGGCAAGATCCAGATGACGACGAACGCGGAATTCGAGCCCTTTGAGTATAAGGACGGCGATGAGATCGTCGGCATCGATATCGACCTCAGCCAGGCGATCGCGGACAAGCTCGGGGTGAAGCTGGAAGTCAGCGATATTGCGTTTGATTCTCTGATCCCAAGCATGAACGCCGGTAAGGCGGATTTCATCGCGGCCGGCATGACGGCTACCGAGGACCGGAAAAAGAACGTGGATTTCTCGGATCCCTATTTCAACGCCTCCCAGGCGATCATTGTCGCGAAGGACAGCGACATCAAAACAAGAGAGGATCTGAACGGCAAGACGGTCGGCGTTCAGCAGGGCACGACCGGCGACACCTACTGCACGAATGACGACGGATCGAGCGATGTGAAGGTCAAGGAAGTCAAGCGCTATCCGAAGGGAATGGACGCCGTCTCCGACCTGATTGCGGGCCGTCTGGACGCGGTGGTCATCGACGATTATCCGGCGGAGAAGCTGGCTGCAAAGAATGCGGACAAGGTCGTGAAGCTGGATGACGCGCTGACCGAAGAGGAGTATGCAATCGCGATGCCCAAGGGCAGCGACCTCGTCGACGTGGTCAACGGTGTGATCAAGGATCTGAAGGACAGCGGCGAGCTGAACAAGATCATCGACAAGTACATCGGCGATGATACGGAAAGCGGCGCTTCCTCTGCCGTGGAAACGGCTGAGTCGGCGGCGGAATGAAAACGCCGGATAAAACCGGACAATGCCGGTTCGCTCTCTGATGAGACGGCCGGATGATAACGGACGGGATCCGTTCCGGACCCGGATAAAGACATTCCGGAGCGGCGCCCCGTCCGTTGGCATGTATGATAAAAAGACAAAAAGGAGAGAAGAGTGACGATGGGCAGTCTTGCTCAGAACCTGTATGATGATTTTATCTCCAAGAACCGCTACCGCTATCTTCTGGACGGCCTCGGCAATACGCTGGTCATCACGATCTTCGCGCTGATCATCGGTGTCGTCCTCGGTGTTCTGGTAGCGCTTACGCGCGTGACGTATCAGCAGGCGGAGCACCGCAGTGTGCTGCTCCGGATCCTCAATTTTATCGGAGGCCTGTATCTGACGGTCATTCGCGGAACGCCTATGGTCGTTCAGCTGATGCTGATGTATTTCGTGATCCTGCAGTCGGGTACGCCGCTTCAGATCGCGATTCTCGCGTTCGGAATCAACTCAGGTGCGTATGTGGCGGAGGTCATCCGGAGCGGGATTCAGTCCGTCGACCGCGGACAGGCAGAGGCCGGGCGGTCACTGGGACTTGGAAGCCGTCAGACGATGACACGGATCGTGCTGCCGCAGGCTTTCAAGAATGTGGCGCCGGCGATTTTCAACGAATTTATTTCCCTCCTCAAGGAGACGTCGGTGGCTGGCTATGTCGGCATTCAGGATCTGACCAAGGGCGGCGATATCATCCGGTCGCAGACATACGACGCGTTCCCGCCGCTGCTGGCGGTCGCCCTGATCTATCTTGTGATCGTGATCTGCCTTACGCAGGTGCTTCATGTGATTGAGAGGAGGCTGGCGAAGAGTGAACTCAGATAAGCGGACACCGGAAAAGGATGTCATGATTTCCGTGCGGAATCTTCACAAAACCTTTCACAACGCCAGCGGTGCGGTGGAAGTTCTCAAGGGCATTTCCACGGATATCCGCCGCGGCGAGAAAGTGGTGATTATCGGTCCCTCCGGTTCAGGGAAAAGCACCTTTCTGCGCTGCATGAACCTTCTGGAGAAGCCGACCTCAGGTGAAATCTGGTTTGACGGCCGGGAGGTGACGGCACCGAAGGTAGACCTTGATGCGGTACGAGCCCAGATGGGGATGGTCTTCCAGCATTTCAATCTCTTCCCGCATCTCACGGTGAGAAAGAACATCACGCTCGCCCCAGTGCTGCTGAAGAAGCAGACGCAGGAGGAAGCGGATGCGCAGGTGGACAGGCTGCTGGACCGGATCGGGCTTCGGGACAAGGCTGAGTCTTATCCAGGCCAGCTCTCCGGAGGGCAGAAGCAGCGGATCGCGATTGTCCGCTCTCTCGCGATGAATCCGAAGGTCATGCTCTTCGACGAGCCGACCTCCGCCCTCGACCCGGAGATGGTGGGCGAGGTGCTGGCGGTGATGGAGGAACTCGCCGGAGAAGGCATGACGATGGCTGTGGTCACACACGAGATGAATTTTGCGAAGGATGTGGCGAGCCGGGTGCTGTTTGTGGATGACGGTCAGATTCTTGAGGAAAATACACCCGACGCGTTCTTTTCACATCCTCAGAACCCGAGGACGCAGGACTTCCTCTCGAAGATCCTGTGAGCAGATGCCGCCGGGGGCGGCAGCAGGGGAGTCAGTATGAGCAATAAGCTGCATAATCAGTCGGTGGACAATCTGTTTGATGCGATTCTGACGCTGCGGAACCGGGAGGAGTGCTATGCCTTCTTCATGGACGTCTGCACGATGAACGAGATCGCGTCGCTGTCCCAGCGTTATGAGGTGGCCGGCATGCTCCGGGAGCACCGTACGTACCTCGATATCTCGGAAAAAACGGGCGCCTCCACCGCGACGATCAGCCGGGTCAACCGCTCGCTGAATTACGGCAGCGACGGCTATCAGACGGTCTGGCGCCATCTTGATGAGAAGAAGGAATCATCGGATCCCTCCTGATGAAAAAGGAATCAAATGACAAAAGGGGGCGCCGCACTGACGTGCGGCGCCCCGCAAACTTCAAAACAGCCGGAGGGCTGTTTTTTTGATGATAAAACGGAAGCTGTGCCCGGATGCCGGCTTACTTCTCCTTTTCTCCTGTCTGCTCCGCCGCTTCCTTCCTCATCCCGTCTACGGCCGCCTCGATCAGCTTCTTTTTTACATAGACGTCGAAGGAGAGAAGACAGATGAAGGCAAACAGATGGAGATATTCCTCGCTTTCGTCAGAGGCGTCCGGAAACGTCTTCTCTGCCATCCGCCATCTTCGGATCAGATCCTTTGACATATATCCGGTCTGGCTTCGGACAAGGTCATAGGCAGTCTGGTAGATGTCCTTCATGCTGAGGCCGTCGCTTGACTGAAAATGATTGTCTTCCAGCGGAGTCAGGAGCGTCTTGATGTCGCTGATGGAAAGGAAATCCTTCAGATAATATACGTAAATCAGAAGAAACAGGTGATCCTGCGAATACTTCTTCTTATCCGGCGGCGGAATCAGCTTGTTCTTGGTATAATTGTTGATCATCGTTTTGGTGAGGATCTTCTCCTCCGGGTAGCGCTTGCAGCTTCCCAGCTTGGAGTCCATAAACGTGGTGATCTGGTCCATGTAAAGAGGAATGTCGGGCACATCCTCAGGGAGAATGTAGCTTAAGTCCTTGAACTCCTCCATCACCGCCCGAAGAACGGAGCGTGTGCTGTCATCCATATGCAGCCTCCTGATTCTATATGTGGAAATACAGCCGCCATATGCGGCCGTCCTGCCTTTACATCATATCGTTTTCGAAACGATTATACAAGTGCATTGCACATCATACTGGAATGCCTCCGGACTTGTCCGATCTGGCGGCCTTTGCTATAATAGGAACACTGTTCAGCGAAAAGAACACGGAAAAGGCAGACGTGGGACAGGGAATCCGGCCTGCTGCGCGGTCTGCCCGGACTGAGGCCGGTGCGAGTGCCGCAAGATTTACAAAGGAGATTCATGAACGAGACTGAAATTCTCGAGAAACTGAATGACAGGCAGCGGGAGGCGGTGCTGGCGACGGACGGACCGGTGCTGATCCTGGCCGGCGCCGGGTCCGGCAAGACCCGCGTGCTGGTGCACCGGATCGCTTATCTGATCGATGTCGTCGGGGTGTATCCGTCGCAGATCCTTGCCATCACCTTTACGAACAAGGCAGCGGATGAGATGCGAGGCCGGGTGGACACGCTGATCGGAGAAGGAGCGGAGCACGTCTGGGTCAGCACGTTCCACTCGCTCTGCGTTCGCATTCTCCGCCGGCACGCGGATCGCATCGGCTTCACGCGGTCTTTTTCCATCTATGATTCGGATGACCAGCTGACGCTGATGAAATCCGTGTTCAGGGAAGAGCACGTTGATGCGAAGAGGCTGAAGGAAAAAGCCGTTCTCGCCGCGATTTCCTCGGCGAAGGACGAGCTGGTTTCACCGGAGAAATACCGGGCGGTTAACCGGGACTTCTTCGGAAGCCAGGTCGCGGATCTCTACGAGCGGTATCAGAGACGGCTGAAGGAAAGCAACGCCATGGACTTCGATGATCTGATCGTGAAAACGGTGGAGCTTTTCGAACAGTTTCCGGAGGTGCTTGAATCGTACCGGAACCGTTTCCGCTATCTGATGGTGGATGAGTATCAGGATACCAATACGGCCCAGTTCCGGTTCGTGAGTCTTCTCGCCGGCGGGCACGGGAACCTCTGCGTGGTAGGCGACGATGACCAGAGCATTTACAAATTCCGCGGCGCGAATATCCGGAACATCCTCGGATTTGAGAAAATTTATCCGGATGCCGCGGTGATCCGGCTTGAACAGAATTACCGGTCCACAAAGCATATCCTGAGCGCGGCCAACGAGGTGATTCGTCATAATCTCGGCAGGAAGGAGAAACGGCTCTGGACCGATCATCCGGAAGGGGAGAAGATCGCCGTCCGCCGGTTCGACAGCAGCTTCGAGGAGGCGGAGTACGTCTGCGGGGAGATCGCTTCGTATATAAGAGACGGCCTGTATGACTACCGGGACTGCGCGATACTGTACCGTACCAACGCCCAGTCCCGTCTCTTCGAGGAAAAGTTCCTGATGGCCAATATACCGTACCAGATCGTCGGCGGCGTCAGCTTCTACTCGAGAAAAGAGATCAAGGATCTTCTTGCCTACCTGAAGACGATTGACAACGCAGTGGACGATCTTGCCGTCCGGCGGATCATCAACGTTCCGAAACGAGGCATCGGCGCCACGACAGTGGCGAAACTGGACGACTATGCCGTCTCGGGCGGGATGTCGCTCTTCGAAGCGGTCTGCGCCTGCGGAAACGTACCGACGATTTCCGGAGCGGCGGCGAAGAAGGTCGCGGCCTTCAGCGATTTCATCGGTGTGCTGCGCGCAAAGGCGGAGGACGCTTCCGTTCCGGACGTGCTGAAGGAGGTCATCGAACAGACCGGGTATGTCCGCGAACTTGAGGCGGAGCATACCGAGGAGGCGGATGCACGGATCGACAACATCAACGAGCTTGTCAACAAGGCCGCTCAGTATCAGGAAGAAGCGGAAACGCCGACGCTGTCCGGCTTCCTTGAGGAAGTCGCGCTTGTGGCCGACATCGATACGGTAGACGAGGGAGACGACCGCGTGCTGCTGATGACACTGCATTCAGCGAAAGGCCTCGAGTTTCCGGTGGTTTTCATGACCGGTATGGAGGAAGGACTTTTCCCCAGCAGTCTCGCGATTCATGCCGACCGGCCTGAGGAGGAGATCGAGGAGGAGCGGCGGCTTGCTTATGTGGGCATCACACGGGCGAAGGAACGTCTCACGCTGACCTGTGCACGGGAGAGGATGGTGCGGGGCGAGATGGTGACGAGTCCGATGTCCCGTTTTATCCGGGAAATTCCGAGGGATATCGTGGACATGGGGCCGGTCGGCGCCCCGGGACGGCGCGTCACGCTGCCCGCCCGCGGAGCCGATGCGGCCATCCGGAGCGCCGTGCTGGCTTCGCCGTCATTCGGGCGTCCGTTCCCCGGAACCGGCGAACGGCACAGGGATTCTTCTTACAGCAATCCTTACGCGGCCTATCAGAAGGCGGTTCGGTCGGCCGGAGGGCCTGCGGCTGGTTCAGACGGCGGGGCCGCTTCGGGACCGGCCGGCGGTTCTGCCGCTTCCGGTCTGAACAAGTCCGGATCGGAAGCGGCCGTTCCGGCTGGTGACGGTCCGCTCGGTTATCAGACGGGCGACACCGTCCGGCATGTGAAATTCGGGGAAGGCGTGGTCAGGGAGATCGCGGACGGAAAGAGGGACTACCTCGTGACAGTCGATTTTCCGTCATGGGGTGTCAAGAAGATGTACGCATCCTTTGCGAATCTGAAAAAGGTTTGATGGATTGATCAGGAGGATTATGAAATGAAAAAGATCATCAGTGCGGTGCTGCTCGCCGTGACAGCCCTGCTCCTTGCGGGCATCGTTTTTCTTTCACGGGATGTCATGCGGCAGTCCGCCGCCACGGACACGGCCCAGAATGTCAATCCGGCGACGCAGGTCCGGACGACGGTTGTCTCCGGTACGCCCGCCGCGTCTGAAGCCTCTTCCGCTGCGCAGACGGAGGCTGCCGTTATTTCCGCCGCGTCTCAGACTCAGTCGGGCGCGGCAGAAACGGCTGTGAGCGTTTCGGCGAATGCGCCGGCCATAAGTGCTGCTTCCTCTGCAGCCTCCGCTGTTTCCGCTTCAGAATCAGCGCCGTCATCCGGGACGGATACGCTTTACACTACGGATATCGTCAATGTCCGCAGCCAGCCGAATACGGACAGCGCCGTGCTCGGCAAGCTGACAATTCATGAGCAGGTCAAGAAGACCGGGGAATCCGGCGAGTGGACGCAGATCGATTACAACGGACAGACTGCTTTCGTGAAAACCGAGTACCTCTCCGCGACGAAGGAGAGTCTGAAGACGGACTGGGATCTCAGCTCACTTTCCACGGAGGAGATCAATTTCGGCTACTCCAGCCAGAACCGCGACGAGAACAATGTGCCGACCGACTGGGAGTACTATGACAGCAAATGGGGGCAGTTCGCTGTCAAATGGATCGGAGATACCTCGAAGAAGGTCATATATCTCACGATGGACGAGGGCTTCCCGAACACCACGACGCCGACGATTCTTGACACGCTGAAGGAGAAGAATGTCAAAGCGACGTTCATGCTGACCAAGTATTTCCTCGACGGCAGTGCGGATGTGGTGAAGAGAATGATCGACGAAGGCCATCAGATCGGCGACCACACCTGCACACATCCGGATATGGCGAAGCTAAGCGTTGAGGAGCAGAAGGAACAGATCATGGGCGTCTACAACGAGGCGAAGGATCAGTTCGGCTACGAGATGAAGTATTTCCGTTTTCCGGAGGGCATCTTCAGCGCGGAAGCGCTGGGACTGGTCAACAACCTCGGAATGGAATCCGTCTTCTGGTCCTACGCCTATAACGATTACGATGAGGACAACCAGCCGGATGTCCAGGAATCGCTTCAGAAGGCGCTGGACGCGCTTCATCCCGGCGCCATCTATCTGCTTCACGCGTCCTCGACGACGAATACGGCCATGCTGGGAGATTTCATCGACGGCGTACGCGCCCGGGGCTATGAATTTGGCGAACTGAAGTTCCTTGAGTGACAGATTCATTGTGGAAAAGGACGAATCGGCGTGTTATAATGATCTCAGCTTTGTTGAGAGAGGATGGTGCATACTATGAACAATAAGCTTGATGAAATTCTCACCCACGTTAAAAAGCAGGAAAAAAGCAGCAAGCTTGTGAAGATCCTGTCTGTGGTCGGAATCATCGCAGGGATCGCTCTGGTTGCGTATGCTGTGTACCGCTTCTTCACTCCGGACTATCTCGAAGACTTCGATGACGATTTTGATGATGACTTCGACGATTACTTCGAAGATGAGGAGAAGACGGACAGCAAACCGTCCGATACCGTGAAGAAGACGGCCGAGAAAGTGGCTGAGAAGGCGGAAGAGGTGGCAGAGGACCTGAAGCAGAAGGTTGCGGATGCCGCTGCGGAAGCGAAAAGCGCGGTCACGGAATGAGGCTGTGCGAGTGGGGCGCTCCGGTCAGGAACCGGGGCGTCTTTTTTCGTGTAAGCTACGAGCCACGCGCCTTCAGGAGCAGGACCCTGCGCGTGCTTGCACGGGCGCAGGGCCCTGCTCCTGAAGGCATGCGGCGACAGCCGCGATGAGTGCCAGCGAAGCAGGCACGAATTGGCGTGGCTCGGAGCTTACACGGGCGGAAAAGAGGCCCTGCGCGTGCTTGCACGGGCGCAGGGCCCTGCTCCTGAAGGCATGCGGCGACAGCCGCGATGAGTGCCAGCGAAGCAGGCACGAATTGGCGTGGCTCGGAGCTTACACGGGCGGAAAAGAGGCCCTGCGCGTGCTTGCACGGGCGCAGGACCCTGCTCCTGAAGGCATGCGGCGACAGCCGCGATGAGTGCCAGCGAAGCAGGCACGAATTGGCGTGGCTCGCCATAAGGAAAACGAACAGAACGGGAGGAAAACGGATGAAGCGCAAGGACATTGCATGCGCGCGCATAGAGACGACGGATTATCCCAGCAAAGGGCATTTCCACGTGAAGGAAACCGGCGAGACAGGCACGGTCAAA